>Ga0209595_100011_pt1 | contig 264184 bp, 229 predicted proteins | sample Porto_4metaG_FD_187427 | JGI IMG/M metagenome (GOLD analysis project Ga0209595, IMG submission 187427) | Marine algal microbial communities from Porto, Portugal - Porto_4 metaG (SPAdes) (version 2) | ecosystem: Host-associated > Algae > Red algae > Unclassified | place: Portugal: Porto... | reverse complement strand
GACAGCTCAATGAATTCTGAATTTTTTAATATCTTTCGATATTGAATTGACTGTGCCGAATAATTACCGAAATAACTATTCTGTTGGTCACTCAGTTTTCAATTGAGACTCTAATTTGTTTGCCTCGTTACTTGCTCAATAAAGAACGAAGTAGCTTGGCTGTTAGAACTCAATCTGTACGAGTGCCCACACAGATGATTGCTTTATATTGTTAAAGAACGTTGCGATTATAAAGTTGAACTTTACCTCGCTAGGGCTGCGCATATTACGCTTTCCTATTTTTTTGTCAACACTTAAATTTAAACTTTCTAAAAAGATTCAATCTAAGTTTTACTTAACACCCTGAGTTGTTCATGCTTCGCTATGCGTTGCTGTTTCCCGTCTCAGTGGGGTCGCATTATAGGGAGATCCGAAAACAGATCAACCCTTTTTTGAAGAAAACTTGAAATAATGTGCTGTTCGCTGAGAATTTGAGCTAAACACGTTAAAAATACAACATAACCATCAAATTATTAACAACTAAGGGGGTTTAAACCTATTTTATATTAGAAGTAGAGTTAAACGATCTTCATATAGAGGCTTACACCCCAGATGATCAATACGATCGTTAATGAAAGTGTTACGGCTGCAGATCCCATATCTTTGGCCCTACCTGACAATACATGCAACTCTGTACTTACTCGATCTGTTAATGCTTCAATGGCGGAGTTTAGTAATTCAACTATTAATATAATAAGCAGTGAGCTAATTAGTATTGCCCAGTGTAATAGTGATGAAGCAAGCCAAAATGAAATAGGAAATAATATAAGGCTTAATAGTAGCTCTTGCCTAAATGCTGCTTCTTCTTTAAATGCTGCTTTAAAGCCGAGGTAAGAGCAATAGGTTGCTTTGAAAACACGCTTGAGGCCTAAGCCATTTGGTTTTAATACATCTTTCATTAATAAACTCTATGAATGAAGGTCAAAATAAAGCCCCGCACTGCGAGGCTTTTTATTTATGCTACGCCGTATTGATCACGGTAAGCTTTAACTGAGGCTAAATGCTCATCCATTGTGCCTTGGCTTTCAAGGTAACTGATAAGATCAGCTAATTTTACAATTGAAATCACTTTGGTATTAAAGTCACGCTCAACTTCTTGAATAGCTGATAATTCAGCTTTACCCTTTTCTTGGCGATCTAACGCAATTAAAACACCACTAAGGTCAGCACCATTTTGTGCAATGATTTCCATCGACTCACGAATAGCAGTACCTGCAGTAATTACATCGTCAACTAGCATAATTTTGCCATTGAGTTCTGAGCCTACTAATGTACCGCCTTCACCGTGTGCTTTTTTCTCTTTACGATTAAAGCAGTAAGGTACATCTTTATCATGATGATCCGCTAAGGCAACCGCTGTTGTTGTCGCTATTGGAATACCTTTGTACGCAGGACCAAATAATACATCGTACTCTATAGCAGAATCTTCGAGTGCCGATGCATAAAAGCGGCCTAAACGCGCTAAGTCTCGACCAGTATTAAACAAACCAGCATTAAAAAAGTAAGGACTTGTACGTCCAGACTTTAATGTAAACTCACCAAATTTTAACACCTGCTTCTCTAGAGCAAATTCTATAAACTCTTTTTGATAATCTTTCATATCTTGTGGCCTACCTATTTATGCTAATGCTTGCTTTTGTACGTCAATTATTTCACGGATAGAATGTTTAGCTAAAGTAAGTAACTCATCTAGCTCATCAAACGAAAAAGGTTCGCCTTCAGCTGTACCTTGAATTTCAATAATTTTACCTGTTTCGGTTAAAATTACGTTCATATCAGTCTCTGCTGCTGAATCTTCAATGTATTCTAAATCGCTAATTGCTTGGCCTTTGTAAATACCAACTGAAATAGCTGCAATCATATGTTTAAGTGGGTTTGAATTAATCATACCTTTTGCACGCATATGCGTTAGTGCATCAACAAGTGCAACACATGCACCACTTATAGAAGCAGTACGTGTACCGCCATCAGCTTGAATAACGTCACAGTCAATGGTGATTGTGTTCTCGCCAAGTGCTTTTAAGTCAACAGCAGCACGAAGTGCACGTGCAATTAAGCGTTGAATTTCCATAGTACGACCGCCCTGCTTACCACGTGCAGCTTCTCGAGCATTACGCGTATGCGTTGCTCGCGGTAACATACCGTATTCAGCATTGATCCAACCTTTACCCTGACCTTTCATGAAACGAGGAACGCCCGATTCAACAGTAGCTGTACAAAGTACTTTGGTGTTACCAAACTCAACAAGTACTGAGCCTTCAGCATGCAAAGTATAATTACGTGTAAATGTAACAGGTCTAATTTGGTTAGGTGTTCTTTCGCTTGGACGCATTGACGATCCCCTTAATTCAGAATTTGCGACATTATAAGTGTATGTGGGTATAGATACCATGTTGATTTAAATAAATAGCTGTATGCAAAATATTCAGTGTATTAAATTTTCCCTAGAGCTTAAGCAGTGTTACGGTATAATCATCATAATATTGTATTTATAAATTTAGGAAAATATCCATGATCCACAGTATGACAGCTTATGCGCGTCGCGAAATAAAAGGCGATTGGGGAACTGGCACTTGGGAAGTTCGTTCAGTGAACCAGCGTTACCTTGAAACATTTATACGCGCACCAGAGCAATTTCGTGGCATGGAGCCAGTTATTCGTGAGCGTTTACGCAAACACTTACAACGCGGTAAAGTTGAGGTCTTTTTAAAGTTTGTGGCAAATCCTGCCCACGTTGGCGAGCTATCAATTAACCAAGCCCTTGCTGAACAACTAATAAATAGCGCTAAATGGGTTCAACAACAAAGTAATGGTGATATTAACCCTGTTGATATATTACGTTGGCCTGGCGTTATGGAAGCAGAAGAGCTTGATATGGATAGCGTTAATACAGCATTAATAGCTGGTCTTGATCAAGTAATCGAAGATTTTAAATCTGCACGTGGCGATGAAGGTGCAAACCTTGAAGAAATGATAGCAATACGCCTTGATGCAATTCTAGAGCAAGTAGAAATTGTAGAAACGCATATGCCTGAGATTGCTAAATGGCAGCGTGAAAAACTTGCTCAAAAGCTAGAAGACTTAGCAGCAAACATTGACGAGTCACGCCTTGAACAAGAACTTATTTATCTTGCTCAAAAACAAGATGTAGCTGAAGAATTAGATCGCTTAAAGTCTCACGTTAAAGAAACTAAAAAAATCCTTAAAAAAGGAGGCGCATGTGGCCGCCGCTTAGATTTTATGATGCAAGAATTTAATCGTGAAGCTAACACGCTAGCGTCTAAGTCTATCAATAGTGACATCACTACTGCAGCCGTAGAGCTAAAAGTACTAATTGAACAAATGCGTGAGCAAATTCAAAATATTGAATAGTTTTCAGCTAAGTATGACACATTCATAACTTATCAAAACCCGAGCTTAGCTCGGGTTTTTAGTAATACCACTAATGATACTTTGAGTATTGTTACCAAGTATCTTCACCTAAGGTTAAAGCGGCATCTTAAATCGTACTTTATTTTAGACATTAAAAAGCCCGAGACTAAGCTCGGGCTTTTTGGTAATAATTAGCTAGGCTAATAATTACGCTACGATAGTTGCTACAACACCAGCACCTACAGTACGACCACCTTCACGGATAGCAAAACGAAGACCTTCATCCATCGCGATTGGTGCGATTAGAGTTACTGTCATCTTGATGTTATCACCAGGCATTACCATTTCTACGCCTTCTGGTAACTGTACGTCACCAGTTACGTCAGTTGTACGGAAGTAGAACTGTGGACGGTAACCTTTGAAGAATGGAGTATGACGACCACCTTCATCTTTAGAAAGTACGTATACTTCTGAAGTGAATGTAGTATGTGGGTTGATTGAACCAGGCTTAGCTAGTACTTGACCACGTTCAACGTCTTCACGCTTAGTACCACGTAGAAGTGCACCAATGTTCTCACCAGCACGACCTTCGTCAAGAAGCTTACGGAACATTTCAACACCAGTACAAGTAGACTTAGTAGTCTCTCTGATACCAACGATTTCAACTTCGTCATTTACGTTGATGATACCAGCTTCAACACGACCAGTTACAACAGTACCACGGCCTTGGATTGAGAAAACGTCTTCGATAGGCATGATGAATGGCTTATCGATGTCACGCTCTGGCTCTGGGATGTAAGAATCAAGTGCATTTGCAAGCTCAACAATCTTATCTTCCCACTCTTTCTCGCCTTCTAACGCTTTAAGCGCAGAACCAGCGATTAGAGGTAAGTCATCACCTGGGAAATCGTATTCAGAAAGAAGTTCACGAACTTCCATTTCTACTAGTTCAAGTAGCTCTTCGTCATCAACCATGTCACATTTGTTCATGAACACAACGATGTAAGGAACGCCAACTTGACGAGAAAGAAGGATGTGCTCACGTGTTTGTGGCATAGGGCCATCTGTCGCAGCAACTACTAAGATCGCGCCATCCATTTGAGCAGCACCAGTGATCATGTTTTTAACATAATCGGCGTGACCAGGACAATCTACGTGTGCGTAGTGACGTGTAGGAGTATCGTATTCAACGTGAGACGTTGAAATAGTGATACCACGTTCACGCTCTTCTGGAGCGTTGTCGATTGATGCGAAATCTTTAGCAACACCGCCGTATACTTTTGCAAGTACGTTAGTGATTGCTGCAGTTAGTGTAGTTTTACCGTGGTCAACGTGGCCGATTGTACCAACGTTTACGTGCGGTTTTACGCGTTCAAACTTTTCTTTTGCCATCTTAAAAAATTCCTAATAAAGAAATTAAAGCCTGACTCACTATTGAGCCAGACAAGCTAAAATTATATAACAGCGCGAGCTGAAATTATTGTATCTGCGACATTTTTAGAGGCTTCAGCGTACTTCACAAACTCCATAGAGTATGAGGCACGGCCCTGTGTTGCAGATCGTAAAGCAGTTGCATAACCAAACATTTCAGAAAGAGGAACTTGCGCATTAATTTGCTTAAGTCCACCTAATGCATCTTCCATGCCTTCGATTATGCCGCGGCGACGGTTTAAGTCGCCAACTACATCACCCATATTTGAATCAGGAGTGAGTACTTCAACCTTCATTACTGGCTCTAAAAGTACAGGGTTAGCTTCAAGCGCCCCGTTTTTCATTGCCAGTGAACCTGCTATTTTAAATGCCATTTCATTCGAATCTACATCATGGAATGAACCATCATATAAAGTCGCTTTAACGCCAAGTAATGGGTAGCCTGCCAGTACACCTTGAGACATTTGCTCTTGGATACCTTTGTCTACCGCAGGAACGAATTCTTTAGGAACTGAACCACCTACGGTTTCGTTAACGAACTCGTAAATTGGTGACTCATCATCCGTAATATCCATCGGTTCAAGTTTAATCCAAACGTGTCCATATTGGCCACGACCACCTGACTGACGTATAAACTTCCCTTCAACCTTAACAGTTGAACGAATAGCTTCTCGGTATGAGACCTGCGGCTTACCAACGTTACATTCAACACTGAATTCACGTTTCATACGGTCGACGATGATATCTAGGTGAAGTTCACCCATGCCAGAGATTATAACCTGGCCTGATTCTTCGTCAGTTTGTACGCGAAAAGAAGGATCTTCAGCAGCTAGTTTACCTAGTGCGATACCCATCTTATCTTGGTCAGCTATAGTGCGGGGCTCAACCGCAATAGAGATTACTGGTTCTGGGAATTCCATACGCTCAAGCGTAATAATAGAATTCGGATCACACAGTGTTTCACCTGTTGTTACGTCTTTAAGACCAATAGCTGCCGCGATGTCGCCTGCGAAAACTTCTTTGATCTCTTCACGAGAGTTTGAATGCATCTGTACGATACGGCCAAGTCGCTCACGCTTACTTTTTACTGGATTATATACCGTGTCACCCTGTTTAACAGTACCAGAGTAAACACGGAAAAAGGTCAAGGTTCCAACGAACGGGTCTGTTGCAATCTTAAATGCGAGTGCAGCAAACGGCGCTTTATCATTAGCTGGACGTTCTTCCTCAGTACCATTTTCTAAGATACCTTGGATTTGTTTCACTTGCTCTGGTGACGGCATATATTCAACAACGCCATCAAGCACAGCTTGAACGCCTTTGTTTTTAAATGCGCTACCACAAGTAACTGGAACAATCTCATTTGCTAATGTTCGTTGGCGTAAAGCATTTTTAATTTCTGCTTCACTTAACTCTTCACCTTCTAAGTATTTATCCATTAGTTCTTCTGTTGCTTCAGCAGCGCTTTCAACTAAATGAGCGCGCCATTCTTCAGCTAATTCCAGAAGTTCTGCCGGTATTGCCTCATAAGAGAAAGTCATACCCTGGTCCGCTTCGTTCCAGTTAATCACTTTCATTTTTATAAGGTCAATAACACCTTTAAAGTCGTCCTCAGCGCCTACAGGCAACTGAATTGGAACAGGCGTTGCTCCAAGACGAGATTTCACCTGGCTGACCACTGCTAAGAAGTCTGCGCCCGTGCGATCCATTTTATTTACGAAGATCATTCTCGGAACTTCGTATTTGTTCGCTTGACGCCAAACTGTCTCAGTTTGCGGCTGTACACCAGATGAAGCACAAAGAACAACTACCGCACCATCTAGTACGCGTAAAGAACGCTCTACTTCGATAGTGAAATCTACGTGTCCTGGAGTATCAATAATATTGATACGATGGGCGTCAAATTGAGCGTCCATCCCTTTCCAAAAACACGTTGTTGCAGCAGAAGTGATTGTGATACCACGCTCTTGTTCCTGCTCCATCCAATCCATAGTTGCAGCGCCATCATGTACTTCACCGATCTTATGAGAAAGACCTGTGTAGAACAGAACACGTTCTGTTGTGGTGGTTTTGCCTGCATCTACGTGAGCAACAATACCTATATTACGATAGCGCTCAAGTGGAGTTGTACGTGCCATATGATCCTCTTAAAGGTTAAAGACAGATTACCAACGGTAATGAGCGAATGCTTTATTCGCTTCAGCCATACGGTGAACGTCTTCACGTTTCTTAACCGCAGTGCCTTTATTATCAGAAGCGTCAACGATTTCTTGAGCTAAACGTAAGCCCATAGATTTTTCGCCACGCTTACGTGCAGCGTCTACTAACCAACGCATACCTAATGCGTTACGACGAACTGGACGTACTTCAACTGGTACTTGATAAGTTGAACCACCAACACGGCGAGATTTAACCTCTACCTGTGGACGGATGTTATCAAGTGCAGTTTCAAAGATTTCTAGGTGCGACTTGCCTGATTTCTCAGCAGCCACGTCTAGCGCACCATAAACAATTTTTTCAGCAGTAGATTTCTTGCCGTCTAACATCACGATGTTAACGAATTTAGCAAGAAGTTCCGATCCGAACTTAGGATCTGGAAGAATTTTACGTTGACCGATTACGCGTCTTCTAGGCATTTTGTATCTCCGGTTTATTCAGGTTTGCTCTTTCGAGTCAATCACCCAAAACAATAATTATAAATATTTAGTGCTTGGCCTTACTAACGGAATACAATTACCCTTTAGGGCGTTTTGCACCGTATTTAGAACGAGCTTGACGACGATCGCTAACGCCTGCACAGTCAAGTGCACCACGAACAGTGTGAAAACGCACACCTGGTAAATCTTTAACACGACCACCACGGATTAGGATTACACTATGCTCTTGAAGGTTATGACCTTCACCGCCAATGTATGAAGTTACTTCGAAACCGTTAGTTAAACGTACACGTGCTACTTTACGTAACGCCGAGTTTGGTTTCTTAGGTGTAGTTGTATATACGCGAGTACATACACCGCGCTTTTGCGGACACGCTTTTAGTGCAGCTGAGTTACTTTTCGTAACCTTGCTACGGCGTGGCTTACGCACTAGCTGGTTAATAGTTGCCATTTAAATAGCTCCTGAAATTAAAATTACTACTGAAAAAAATAAAAAAATCCGCCCTTTATTTACGAGCCTGCATTAAGCACACAAGTAAATGGGTGGCGGAATTTTAATGAGCAAAGTTTAACCTGTCAACCTAAACTAATCGTAAGACAGCATATAACTGCCTTACGATCACTTAATCTATTGATTAAGAACAGTTTATTGATTTCCAGACAAATCAGCATTTAGAGCGTCTGTAAGTGCTTGAGTCGCCTCTTCTGCACTTACTGTTTGCTCTTCTACTACTACTTTGCTTTGTTTACGGCGAGCCATACGTTCTTGATGATACGCAAAACCGGTACCGGCTGGGATCAAACGACCCACAATTACGTTTTCTTTAAGACCGCGAAGCTCATCGCTCTTACCATTCACTGCCGCATCTGTAAGAACACGTGTTGTCTCTTGGAAAGACGCTGCAGAGATGAAAGATTCTGTTGCTAGTGATGCTTTAGTGATACCCATTAACTGGATTTCAAACTTAGCTGGTATCTTACCTTGTTTTTCAAGGTCACGGTTTGCGATATTAACGCGCGCCACTTCGATTTGTTCACCGGCTAAGAAGTCAGTATCACCGCCGTGCATAATGGTACATTTACGTAACATTTGACGGATAATTGTTTCAATGTGCTTGTCATTGATCTTAACGCCTTGCAAACGGTAAACCTCTTGCACTTCGTTAACGATATAGTTAGCAACATGAGTCACACCACGTAGGCGTAAGATGTCATGTGGTGATTCAGGACCATCGGCAATAACTTCACCTTTAGACACTTGCTCACCTTCAAACACGTTAAGTTGACGCCACTTAGGAATCATCTCTTCGTAATGATCACCTTCAGCTGGAGTAATAACTAAACGCTTCTTACCTTTAGTCTCTTTACCGAAGCTAATTGTACCAGTTACTTCAGCTAATATAGCTGGATCTTTTGGCTTACGAGCTTCAAATAAGTCGGCTACGCGTGGTAGACCACCCGTGATATCACGAGTTTTCGAACCTTCTTGCGGAATACGTGCTAACACGTCACCTGGGTTTGCTGTAACGCCGTCAATAACTTCAATCGTAGTGAATGAAGGAAGACGTGTTTCTTGCAGACCGCGCTCTTCACTTTCAATGATAAGCTTTGGTTCTTTCGTATTTACTTTAGCAAGATCTTTTACAACTACACGGGTTAAACCGGTTAGTTCATCTGTCTGTGCTTCAGTATTTGAATCATCGATATCGCTGAACGATACTTTTGACTTATGCTCAAGAACGATTGGGTGACTATGCGGGTCCCAAGTAGCAACGATGTCGTTACCTTGAACTTCTGCATTGTCTTGCACTGTTAGTACCGCACCGTAAGGTACTTTATAACGCTCTTTCTCACGACCATGACTATCGATGATAGTAATTTCCGTAGAACGAGAGGTAATAACAATCTTACCGTCTGTGTTTAATACGTACTTAGAGTTATGAAGTTTTAATGTACCGTTAGTTTTAACTTGTACATTATTTTCTGCAGATGCTCTAGATGCCGCACCACCGATGTGGAAGGTACGCATTGTTAACTGTGTACCCGGCTCACCGATTGATTGAGCCGCGATAACACCCACTGATTCACCAGCGTTAATGATGTGACCACGTGCTAGGTCACGACCGTAACAGTTAGCACAAACACCAAAGTCATTATCACATGTGATAACAGAACGTACGCGGACTTCATCTACTGAGTGCTCTTCTAAAAGGTCACACAGTTTTTCGTCAAGCATAACATTACGTTCAACAAGTACAGTATTAGTACCTGGAATTACAATATCTTCAGCAACAACACGACCTAGAACACGTTCGCGAAGTGCTTCTACAACATCACCACCTTCAATAAGCGGTTTCATTGTTAAGCCATCTTCTGTGCCACAGTCATCTTCATTGATTACCAAATCTTGTGCAACGTCTACTAGACGACGCGTTAGGTAACCCGAGTTTGCTGTTTTAAGTGCTGTATCGGCAAGACCTTTACGCGCACCATGCGTTGAGATGAAGTACTGAAGTACGTTTAGACCTTCACGGAAGTTAGCTGTGATTGGCGTCTCGATGATTGAACCATCTGGACGTGCCATTAGACCACGCATACCCGCCAACTGACGAATCTGTGCAGCACTACCACGAGCACCTGAGTCGGCCATCATAAACACTGAGTTAAATGACGGTTGCTCTACTTCTTCACCTTTTGCATTGATAACTGTATCTTTTGACAAGTTAGCCATCATCTCACGTGATAAGTTTTCGTTTACACGTGACCAGATATCGATAACTTTATTGTACTTCTCACCAGCCGTTACAAGACCTGATTGGAATTGTTGGTTGATTTCAGTCACTTCAGCTTCAGCTGATTCAATTATCTGTGCTTTAATCGGTGGGATAACTAAGTCATCAATACCGATAGAAACACCTGACTTCATTGCATAATGGAAACCGGTGTACATAACTTGGTCAGCAAAGATAACTGTATCTTTAAGACCTAGACGACGGTAACACTCATTCAATAAGCCAGAAATCTGCTTTTTACCTAGCGGCTGGTTGATTGACGCAAACGGCATGCCTTTAGGTAAAATTAGAGACAGAATTGCACGACCAACAGTTGTATCGATAACAGTAACAGTGTCTTCTACTATGCCGTCTTCATTTTTAACTGATTGGCTAATACGTACTTTCACGATTGCGTGAAGGTCTGCATTGCCGCTGCGGTATGCTTTTTCTGCTTCTTTTGGATCTTTAAATATCGCGCCTTCGCCTTTAGCGTTAATGCGGTCACGAGTCATGTAATAAAGACCCAATACAACATCCTGTGAAGGAACGATGATTGGCTCACCATTCGCAGGAGATAGAATGTTGTTTGTTGACATCATTAAGGCACGAGCTTCAAGCTGTGCTTCGATTGTTAACGGTACGTGTACCGCCATTTGGTCACCATCGAAATCGGCGTTGTAGGCCGCACATACTAATGGGTGCAAATGAATCGCTTTACCTTCGATAAGCACAGGTTCAAACGCTTGGATACCCAAACGGTGAAGTGTTGGTGCACGGTTAAGTAATACTGGATGTTCACGAATTACTTCGTCAAGTACATCCCATACTTCCGGAACTTCACGTTCAACCATCTTCTTAGCTGCTTTGATTGTCGTAGCCATGCCGCGACGCTCTAATTTGCCATAGATGAATGGTTTGAATAACTCTAGTGCCATCTTCTTAGGAAGACCACATTGGTGAAGCTTAAGAGTAGGACCTACTGTGATTACAGAACGGCCTGAATAATCTACACGCTTACCAAGTAAGTTCTGACGGAAACGACCTTGCTTACCCTTGATCATATCAGCAAGAGATTTAAGAGGACGTTTGTTAGAACCTGTAATTGCACGACCACGACGACCGTTATCAAGTAGCGCATCTACCGCTTCTTGTAACATACGTTTTTCGTTGCGTACAATAATGTCTGGTGCTGCTAAATCTAGTAGACGCTTAAGACGGTTATTACGGTTAATAACACGACGGTAAAGGTCGTTTAGATCAGATGTCGCAAAACGGCCACCGTCTAATGGTACTAATGGGCGTAGATCAGGTGGCAATACTGGAAGTACTGTCATGATCATCCACTCAGGGTTATTACCTGATTGGTGGAACGATTCCATTAACTTAAGACGTTTAGTGATTTTTTTACGCTTAGTTTCAGAGTTAATTGTTGGTAACTCTTCACGCATCTCAGCAATTAATTGAGCAAGATCAAGTTCACGAAGCAAGTCTAAAACTGCTTCAGCACCCATCTTCGCTTCAAATTCATCACCGTGCTCTTCTAGTGAATCTAAGTATTCTTCTTCACCTAATAGTTGACCACGCTCTAGCGTTGTCATACCAGGCTCAGTTACTACGAATGATTCGAAGTAAAGAACACGTTCAATATCACGAAGCGTCATATCTAGCATTAAGCCAATACGTGACGGTAATGATTTTAAAAACCATATATGTGCAACTGGGCTCGCAAGGTCGATATGACCCATACGATCGCGTCGCACTTTAGTGAGTGTTACTTCAACGCCACACTTTTCACAGATCACACCACGGTGTTTAAGGCGTTTATATTTACCACATAAACACTCATAATCTTTCACTGGGCCGAAAATACGGGCACAGAATAAGCCGTCGCGCTCAGGCTTGAAAGTACGGTAGTTAATAGTCTCAGGTTTCTTTACTTCACCGTATGACCATGAACGAACCATGTCTGGTGAAGCTAGACCAATGCGAATTGCATCGAATTCTTCGGTCTTATTTTGTTGCTTCAGAAACTTAAGTAAGTCTTTCACCTTAGCTCTCCTGTCGGAGTTAATCTTGAGGACGGATAGTCTCGTCCCTACATTCTATTCAGCCGTAACAGATGCTGCAGCGTTAACTGCAGCATCTAATTGGCTTAATTTTCTTCCAACTCGATGTTGATACCCAATGAGCGGATTTCTTTCAACAATACGTTGAACGATTCTGGCATACCTGGTTCCATTTTATGGTTACCATCAACGATGTTTTTATACATCTTAGTACGACCGTTCACGTCATCCGATTTCACTGTTAGCATTTCTTGTAGAGTGTAAGCAGCACCGTAAGCTTCAAGTGCCCATACTTCCATCTCACCAAAACGCTGGCCACCGAACTGTGCTTTACCACCCAGCGGCTGCTGAGTAACAAGGCTGTAAGAACCAGTAGAACGTGCGTGCATCTTATCGTCAACCAAGTGGTTAAGTTTAAGCATGTACATGTAACCAACAGTTACTTGACGTTCAAACTGATCGCCAGTACGGCCATCATAAAGTGTAACCTGACCACTTCGAGGATATCCACCAAGCTCAAGCATGTCTTTGATTTCGCTTTCTTTCGCGCCATCAAATGCAGGAGTAGCTATTGGTAAACCACCTTTTAAGTTTTCAGCTAGACGACGAATTTCGTCATCAGTGAAGCTAGCAATGTCTACAACTTGGCGAGATTCACCAATTTCGTAAGCTTGCTTGATGAATTCACGTAGCTCATGAAGCTCACGTTGTTCTTTCATCATCTCTTCAATACGTTCACCGATACCACGTGCAGCAAGACCCATATGTGTTTCAAGGATCTGACCGATGTTCATACGCGATGGTACACCTAGTGGATTCAATACGATATCTACCGTACGACCTTTGTCATCGTAAGGCATATCTTCTACTGGTACGATAGTCGAGATAACACCTTTGTTACCGTGACGACCCGCCATTTTATCACCCGGTTGGATACGACGTTTAACAGCTAGGTATACTTTAACAATCTTAAGTACGCCTGGTGCTAAATCATCACCTTGGGTAATTTTACGACGTTTGTTTTCAAACTTTTTATCGTATTCAGCTTTAAGCTCATCGTACTGTGCAGCTAGTTGCTCAAGCTCAGCTTGCTTGTCTTCTTCAGCAAGGCTTTGCGTAAGTACTTTTTCAGCATTAAGAGATGCAAGTTTATCTTCATCAAAACCAGCAGCTATAAGTAGCTTGCGTGCACGGTCTAAAACGCCTGCTTCTAAAATACGGAACTCTTCGTTGAAGTCTTTCTTCGCTTCGCGAAGCTGCATATCTTCAACTTCTAATGCACGTTTATCTTTTTCAACACCATCACGGGTGAAAACTTGCACGTCAATTACAGTACCAGTTACAGAGTTTGGTACACGTAAAGAGCTGTCTTTAACGTCAGACGCTTTTTCGCCGAAGATAGCACGTAGTAGCTTCTCTTCAGGTGTAAGCTGTGTCTCGCCTTTAGGAGTCACTTTACCTACTAGGATATCGCCGCCTTTAACTTCAGCACCAATATATACAACGCCTGATTCATCAAGCTTGCCTAGCGCAGATTCACCCACATTCGGGATATCTGCAGTGATCTCTTCAGGACCTAATTTAGTATCACGGGCAACACACTGTAGTTCTTGAATATGGATAGTCGTTAGACGATCTTCTTCAACTACGCGCTCTGATAACAAGATTGAATCTTCGAAGTTGTAACCGTTCCATGGCATGAATGCCACGCGAAGATTTTGACCAAGGGCTAAGTCACCTAAGTCAGTCGAAGGACCATCTGCTAACACGTCACCACGAGTAACCGGTTCGCCAACCATACAAGTTGGTTTTTGGTTAATACATGTATTTTGGTTAGAACGTGTGTATTTGGTTAAGTTGTAGATGTCGATGCCCGCTTCACCAGGGATGCGTTCTTCTTCATGTACATTTACAACGATGCGACTTGCGTCAGCATACATTACTTCACCACCACGTTTAGCAACGATAGTTACACCAGAGTCTTTCGCTAGTGTTAACTCAATACCAGTACCTACTAACGGTTTATCCGCCTTCAATGTTGGTACTGCTTGACGTTGCATGTTTGAACCCATCAATGCACGGTTAGCATCATCGTGTTCTAGGAACGGGATAAGTGCTGCCGCTACAGAGATCACCTGTTGTGGTGATACATCCATATACTGCTGGTCCATGCGACCCATAAAGGTAGATTCACCTTTGTGACGACATGGAATAAGTTCATCAACAAACTCATTGGTTTCAGTTAAGTTTGAGTTCGCCTGTGCGATAACAAACTGACCTTCTTCAATGGCTGATAAGTAATCAACTTCATCAGTTACAACACCATCTACCACTTTGCGGTAAGGTGTTTCTAAGAAACCGTAGTCATTTGTACGTGCGTACGTAGACAACGAGTTAATCAGACCGATGTTTGGACCCTCAGGAGTCTCGATTGGACATACGCGACCATAGTGAGTTACGTGAACGTCACGTACTTCAAAGCCTGCGCGTTCACGAGTTAGACCGCCCGGACCTAATGCAGAGATACGACGTTTATGCGTAACTTCTGATAGTGGGTTATTTTGGTCCATAAACTGTGATAACTGAGACGAGCCGAAGAACTCTTTAACCGCTGCCGAAATAGGCTTAGCGTTAATAAGATCTTGTGGCATTATCGCGTCAAGGTCACCTAAGCTTAAACGCTCACGTACAGCACGTTCAACACGTACTAGACCAACACGGAATTGGTTCTCAGCCATTTCGCCAACACTACGTATACGACGGTTGCCTAAGTGATCGATATCATCAACATCGCCTTGACCGTTACGAATAGCAATTAATACTTTCATAACAGACACGATGTCTTCTTTGCTTAATGTGCCTGGGCCTGTGTCTGTATCGTAACCAACACGGCTATTGAACTTCATACGACCTACAGTAGATAAGTCATAACGCTCTTCAGAGAAGAACAAGTTCTGGAATAAGGCTTCAGCCGCGTCTTTCGTCGGTGGCTCGCCTGGGCGCATCATGCGGTAAATTTCTACTAGTGCTTCTAAACGGCTGCTTGAAGAGTCAATGTTCAATGTATTTGACATGTAAGCACCGCTGTCCACTTCATTGATATATAACGTATCAATTTTAGTGTGACCGGCTTTAACCAATTCAGCCATTAGCTCTAGAGTTAGCTCGTCATTTGCATTTGCAATAACTTCACCAGTTGACTCATCAACATAGTTTTTAGCTACAATACGGCCAATGATGTACTCATGTGGTACTTCTAATTGCTTAATGCCTTTCTTCTCGATGCTCTTGATGTGGCGAGCCGTAACACGACGACCGCTTTCAACAAATACTTCACCGTCTTCGCTCTTGATATCAAAAGCGGCAGTTTCACCACGTAAACGCGAAGGTACAAGTTCCATAAGAACTTTACCATTCGTTACTTCAAACGTAGTGTTATCGAAGAACATATCTAGGATTTCTTCGCTAGAATACTCTAAAGCACGTAGGATGATAGACGCCGGTAATTTACGACGGCGGTCAATACGTACATATAAGTTATCTTTTGCATCAAATTCGAAGTCTAACCATGAACCACGGTAAGGTATAACGCGTGCGTTATATAATACTTTACCCGATGAATGGGTTTTACCGCGGTCGTTATCAAAGAATACACCAGGGCTACGGTGTAGCTGAGAAACGATAACACGCTCTGTACCATTGATTACAAAAGTACCGGTATCTGTCATGAGCGGAATTTCGCCCATGTAAACTTCTTGCTCTTTAATGTCTTTAACTGTGCCTGGTGCTTCTTTGTCCATAACAACAAGACGCAGTTTCACGCGAAGTGGAGCAGAATAAGTCACACCGCGAATTTGACATTCTTTTACATCGAAAACTGGCTCACCAATACGGTAACTTACGTATTGAAGCTCAGAATTTCCCGAGTAGCTTTTAATAGGGAACACAGAACGGAAGGCAGCTTCCAAACCATGATCGCCATCAGCGTCCGGCACTAAGAATTTTTTAAACGATTCTAACTGTGTAGACAGTAAAAAAGGTATATCCAAAACTTGTGGACGTTTACCAAAATCCTTACGGATACGTTTCTTTTCAGAATAAGAGTAAGCCATGGGGTTCCTCAGCTTGCTGATCTTTGACCCGACCTGTTCTTGTAAGAACAGACTTAACTGGCAGCTATGCCAAGATTTTACAACATTTAACTGTTGTTCTAATTAGATCCCACTTTAACACTAGCAAACTATAAAGCGTTGAAAGTAAAGAAAAAATCAGATTTTATTTGAACTAAAAGAGTGCATCACTCTATAGCGCAAAAAGGCCGGTGATTAAATAATCACCAGCCCTTGCCTGATTTCTCAGGCAGCGAACTTAGCAAAAGCTAAATTACTTAACCTCAACTTCAGCACCAGCTTCAGTAAGATCTTTTGCAAGTGCTTCAGCTTCTTCTTTAGATACACCTTCTTTAACAGGTGTAGGAGCAGCTTCAACAAGAGCTTTCGCTTCTTTAAGGCCAAGGCCAGTTGCGCTACGAACAGCTTTGATTGCAGAAACCTTGTTAGCGCCAGCGCCAGTAAGGATTACGTCAAATTCTGTTTTCTCTTCAGCAGCTTCAGCAGCTGGACCAGCTACCATTGCAGCTGCAGCAGTTACGCCGAATTTTTCTTCCATTGCTTCGATAAGAGCAACAACGTCCATTACTGACATTTCAGCAATTGCGTCAAGGATTTGGTCTTTAGATACAGACATTACAAATTTCCTAATAATTAACGGACATTAAGTCCAAATAAATTTTACACCGAAAGTGAGATTAAACAGCTTAAAATTAAGCAGCTTGCTCTTCTTTCTGTACACGTACTGCTTCAATTGTTTTACACAATTTGCCAGCAGACGCTTCTTTCATAGCACTCATTAAGCGTGCAACAGCTTCATCGTATGTAGGTAATGTAGCAAGCATTGCTGCATCAACAACATTTCCTTCAAAAGCGGCCGTTTTAAGCTCGAATTTCTCATTCTTTTTCGCGAAATCTGAAAAGATACGCGCAGCAGCACCTGGGTGCTCTGATGAGAAAGCGATTAAGCTTGGACCAACAAATGAATCAGAAAGACACTCAAAATCTGTTCCTTCAAGAGCACGTTTTGCTAAAGTGTTACGGACAACTTTCATCCAAACACCATTTGCACGAGCTTCTTTACGAAGGGCAGTGATTGCGCCAACTGTTACACCACGAGAATCTGCAACAACTGCAGATAGAGCACCATTGGCTGCTTCGTTGACTTCAGCAACTATTGCTTTTTTGCCTTGAAGATTTAAAGCCATGGGTGTTACTCCTGGTTTAATGGGGGTACCGATTATCGGATTCCCCTGTTCTACTCTTCCCTACCAAACAAGGTAGAGATGCTTTTTACGGCGAGAGCCAGAAGGATTAGGAAAAATCTATCTGGGGTCTACACCGTCTACGTAGGTGAATATTAAGGCCGAAGCCACCTACGGTCTTGGACGGAAGCCCAATTTATCGTTAACCCCAAAGGCTTAACGAAATTATGGACTTCAACCCGAATTCTTTACTTTGCAAATTAATAAATTAATCAACAAAATGGCGCGAAATTATAGTACAAATTTCACGCCATGTAAACACTCAATTAAGCAACAATAGTGCTTAAAGTGTTTTGGTCAACAGAAACACCTGCGCCCATTGTTGTAGAGATAGTTACTTTCTTCAAGTAAACACCTTTAGCTTGAGAAGGTTTAGCCTTCTTAAGCGCAACAATTAGAGCTTCAAGGTTTTGTTGTAACTGCTCTGCAGTGAAATCAACCTTACCAATAGTAGTATGGATGATGCCATTTTTGTCATTACGGTAACGTACTTGACCTGCTTTAGCATTTTTAACTGCTTCTGCAACGTTAGGCGTTACAGTACCAGTTTTAGGGTTTGGCATTAGACCACGTGGGCCTAAGATTTGACCTAGTTGACCAACAACACGCATAGCGTCTGGTGATGCAACAACAACGTCAAAGTTCATCTCGCCTTTTTTAACTAGTTCAGCAAGATCTTCCATACCTACTAATTCAGCACCGGCTTCTTTTGCAGCTTCTGCATTAGCGCCTTGTGTGAATACAGCAACACGAACGTCACGACCAGTACCGTTAGGTAGTACAGTAGCACCACGAACGTTTTGATCAGATTTACGAGCATCGATACCAAGGTTAACGGCAACGTCAACACTTTCTACGAATTTAGCTGTCGCTAACTCTTTTAAAAGAGCAACTGCTTCATTGATTTCGTAATCTTTAGTTACTTCCACTTTTTCGCGGATAGTACGCATACGTTTAGTTAATTTAGCCATTTCTTAGTCCTCTACGTTCAAGCCCATCGCACGCGCAGAACCTGCGATAGTGCGAACCGCTGCGTCCATATCGGCAGCTGTAAGGTCAGTTCGTTTTGTCTCAACAATTTCTTCAAGTTGAGCACGAGTTACTGTGCCTACTTTATCAGTGTTAGGACGGCCTGAGCCTGACTTGATACCAGCAGCTTTCTTAAGTAAGTAAGCAGCAGGTGGCGTTTTCATGTCGAACGTAAATGAACGGTCACCGTAAACAGAGATCACTACAGGAACTGGAGCGCCTTTTTCGATAGACTCTGTACGTGCGTTAAACGCTTTACAGAATTCCATGATGTTTACACCGTGTTGACCTAGTGCAGGACCTACTGGAGGACTAGGATTAGCCATACCAGCGGCAACTTGTAGCTTGATTAGAGCTTCAACTTTTTTAGCCATTATAAATACCTCATTTGGTGGGTCTCAGCCTTGTGCGCGCGAGGACGCGTACTCTAACGGCTTCCCAGTTTAAAAATTGGTTTCGTACTTTTTGCACAGTAAAAAATAAATTTTACCTTAATACAAAAAGGCCGCTGATTATAAGTTAATCAGCGGCCTTTTTCAAGCTTCATGCCAAAATTTAAATAAAAATTAGCGAAGCTTTTTTAATCAATTACTTATCTTGCTCAACTTGACCGAATTCAAGCTCAACTGGCGTAGAACGACCAAAAATAAGTACAGATACTTTTACGCGGCTCTTTTCGTAGTCAACTTCTTCAACTACACCACTGAAATCTGCAAATGGACCATCTGTAACGCGTACAACTTCACCTGGTTCAAATAATGTAGCAGGTTTAGGTGCTTCAGCATTTTCTTGTAGGCGATTAAGAATGCGCTCAGCTTCTTTAGGGCTGATAGGAGCAGGACGATCAGACGTACCACCAATAAAGCCCATAACGCGTTCTGTGCTGTTCACTAAGTGCCAGCTTGCGTCATTCATATCCATTTGTACTAATACATAACCTGGGAAGAATTTACGCTCAGATTTACGCTTTTGGCCAGCGCGCATCTCAACAACTTCTTCAGTTGGTACTAATATCTCACCAAAGCTCGATTCTAGACCTTCGATTTTAATATGTTCAATTAACGTTTGAGCTACACGCTTTTCGTAACCAGAAAAGGCCTGTACTACATACCAACGTAACTTAATTTCTTTGTTCTCGTTCTCATCCGACATGGGATCAGATCTCCAATCCAGTTAAAAAGCCTACAGCGCGGAATAAAATGCCATCTAATCCCCAAAGGATAAGTGCCATAATCACTGTTGCAACCATTACAATTAATGTCGTGTGGGTAGTTTCTTGGCGCGTTGGCCAAATAACTTTGCGTACTTCAATTCGAGCTTCTTTAGCGAAAGCAAGAAAGTTACGTCCCTTAAATGTTTGCGAGGCAATTGCTAATCCGGCCGCTATTGCAACAACAACGCCAATAGCACGTAGTAATACAGATTGATCTGCATACATGTGATTACCAACAACTGCGCCTGCAAGTAGCGCGATTGCTACTAACCACTTTACTGACTCCATCGCACTTGATGGTGTTTCTACATTCGTGCTCATAATATTATTACCTTAACTACAGACACAACAACCCTACACTACGGCAGGGTTAATCCATTAAAATCTAAACTTAAAAACAGACTTAATTTAAACCGGTTTTTAATCTCAGACTACTCAAATAACAAGTAAAACTGGCAGGGGCGGAGAGATTCGAACTCCCAACCATCGGTTTTGGAGACCGCTGTTCTACCAATTGGAACTACGCCCCTGCAAAGTGGATGCCTATTATACTTACGCAAATCATTTACACAAGTCTAAAAGGTACCCACAATGCAAAATCGCTATAAACAATTAAGTACTTAAATAATAAAAGACTTAATTCGCACCTTTAACAATCGGCACACCATTGTTTCCAACCGGTATATACACTGTTGTGTGGTTAGGTGACGATGCCATTTTTATTTGTGCATTTATGGCTTCATGCTGAATATAATTAGCTGTTAGCGTTGCATTAATAATTTTTTGCGCCTGAGCAATACCTTTAGCTTCTTCTACCCTAATTTCAGCGTCTTTTTTGGCAATCTCTTTTTGTGTTTCTTTTTCCGATAATAACTGCTGAGCTGCTAACTTTTTCTCAACTGCATTAGCAACAATATCAGGGTAATTGATGTTGCCTACTACAACACTTGCAAGCTTAAATGGCGTTGTAGAGAGGTAATTTTGCAAACGCAGAGTGACCTCTTTAGCTATTTTTTCACGATTTGTTTTAAGTTCACCACTATCGTATTTTTGCACCGTGTCACGTACATATGTTCTAAATGTTTCACGTACAAAACGTTTATACCAATTTTCGGCACCGTACTGCTCGACTACGGTTTTAACTGAGCCACTTTCAATAGCAATAACAGCATGAAAATCAAATTTAATACTTAAATCATCATTCGCTAAAATTCTAAATGTCTCGGTATATGTATTAGGTCGCATATCGATGTTTACCACTTCATTTCGCAGTAACGACATACCGTAATTAGATGGGCCCTTCATTGTTCCTTGATAACCACCTTCACCAAATACACGCGGCTTTTCGAATACGTAGCCTTCTTCACCTGCGGGTGTGCTTGGGTTAGTACATGCAGTTAATCCAAAACCAACGACTCCTACAACCAATGCACCTTTAAATAGGTTATTAAACAATGTTTGTGTCCCGGAGTTTCTTGCTCTCATCATCTTTCCTTTAATTACTTTTTAATATTTTATAAACGTCATTTAACAAGCTTGAAGCGCCAAACCTAAATGTATTTGCTTGCAAATAATCATCACCCATTATTGCGCGTGCAAGTGCTAAATAATCACTGGCATCAGCCACTGTTTTAACACCGCCGGCCGCTTTAAAGCCCACAGGTTTGTTTGATTTTTTAATGGCTGTTAGCATAATTTTTGTTGATTCAAGCGTGGCATTTACAGCCACTTTACCCGTACTGGTTTTTACAAAATCAGCACCGCCTTCAATTGCAAGCTCCGTGGCTTGAGTAATAAGCGCGTCGGTTTTTAGCTCGCCGCTTTCTATTATTACTTTAAGTTGCGCGCGCGACCCACACGCTTTTTTACTTTCGCTTACATAACTAAGTACTGTTTGAACATCGCCCGCTATGAGTTTTTTATAAGGAATAACCAAATCAATTTCGTCTGCGCCGCGCTCTATAGCAATAAGTGTTTCGTTAATTACATCACTCAGTGGTGCATCACCCGTTGGGAAGTTAGTGACTGTTGCGACTTTTACGTGGTTAAGCTCACGCGCTGCGAGTGCTATTTTTGCATCATCAACAAAGTCGCTATAAACACATACTGCGGCAGGCGTACCTAAGGTAGGATTTATGCTATCAACAAGTGCTTGAATGCTTTTGGTGGTATCGCTGGTGTTTAAGCTTGTTAAATCCATCAGTGCGACTGCTAATGCGGCATCTTTTTGGTGTTGTGTCATTAGAGCTCCGTTGCTTATGTAATACCAATTTTATTAAAAACATGATCATTTTAGTGTATTAAATAACGCACTAACTAGGTTAAAAACTATTTATATAGAACAACTATGTATCATAATTTTAGCCTTGTTATTGAGCTATTTTCTCGTCGCTATAATAGATCACTAATTTAATGCAATTGGTATAAGTACAAAATTTGATATGCCTCCATATTAACAAATTAAACCAAACTCGCTATAGCTCATAACCAAACACTATAAGCTGGTTATTTTACTTGTAACTCGGCGCAATCCCTTGTTAACTAGCTCTTAGGCCTAAAAAGCCCACCTATTATAACTTTTGGTTATATCAACTTGGTTTTAATTATTTTTTACTTATTGATAGCCGCTATATTCTGCTTATCAGAATAAAGCGTTTTCTTATATTTGAATTTGTTTAGGGGTGTTATAAACGTGCAGTATTTACCTATCTTTACCAAACTCGACAACAAACCAGTATTGGTTGTTGGCGGTGGAGAGGTCGCATTACGCAAATGTCGCGCGTTTTTAAAAGCGAGAGCAAGCGTTACTTTAGTAGCACCTTGGTTTTGCGACGAACTAAAAGAGCATGCGCATAATAATGAAGTAACGCTTATTGATGCTTATTTTGATGAATCGCACCTTGATGGCAAAATGCTTGTTATTGCAGCAACCGACCGCGATGAAGTAAACAACAACGTATTTGAACTTGCCAATGCCCGCAATGTGTTTGTAAACGTGGTTGATGACCAACCTAAATGTACGTTTATATTCCCATCCATTGTTGACCGTGACCCAATTACGATTGCTATATCAAGTGCTGGCACAGCGCCCGTACTTGCACGTCGCTTACGCGAAAAACTCGAAACCCTTATTCCGCATCATATTGGCCCACTTGCAACACTTGTCGGTGGCTTTAGAGACAAAGTAAAAAAACGCTTTAAGCATTTTTCAGACCGCCGCCAATTTTGGGAAGGCGTGTTCGACTCATCTGTCGTGAGTAAAGTACAAACCGGCGATACCCAAGCCGCACAGCAGCAACTAGAGCAAATGCTAGATGCGAAAGCAGAACCTGAAGGCGAAGTATACGTAGTAGGTGCAGGCCCTGGCGATCCAGAGCTTTTAACTCTTAAAGCACTGCAACTTATGCAACAAGCCGACGTCGTCGTTTATGACTTTTTAGTCTCTGACGAAATTATGGAACTAGTGCGCCGTGATGCTGACCTTATTTGTGTAGGCAAACGTTTAGGCGATCATAGTGTTGTTCAAGAAGATACCAACCAAATGCTGGTCGACCTTGCTAAACAAGGCAAAAAAGTATGCCGCATTAAAGGTGGTGACCCGTTTATTTATGGCCGTGGTGGCGAAGAAGTACAAGTACTGGCTGCTAACAACGTAAATTATCAAATTGTACCAGGTATTACAGCCGCTGCAGGTTGTAGTGCTTACGCGGGTATTCCGCTTACTCATCGCGACCATGCACAAGCCATTCAATTTGTAACTGGCCACTGTAAAAAAGACGGTCAAGAACTTGATTGGCAATCGCTGGCAAAAGCAAATCAAACGCTGGCTATTTACATGGGCGTAATTAAATCGCCGCACATACAAGGCGAGCTTTTAAAACATGGCCGCAAAGCCGACACCCCTGTTGCCATTATCGAAAACGGTACACGTAAAAATCAGCGTGTAGTAACAGGCCAATTAGGCGAACTTGCCGACTTAATTGAACGCAACAGCATTATATCGCCTGCGCTACTCATTATTGGCGAAGTAGCCGCCCTGCACTCGCAACTAGCGTGGTTTGGGAAAAACGAGCAAACAAGCAGCTTTGCACAGCCGCTAACAGATGTATCAAATACATAACCGAATTTTAAATTTGTAACTTTTAATCATTTTAGTAGGACGACTAACAATGGCTTTAACTCACCTTCAGCAACTTGAAGCTGAAAGTATCAAAATCATGCGCGAAGTCGCCGCTGAGTTTGAGAACCCAGTAATGCTTTACTCTATTGGTAAAGATTCGTCGGTACTTTTGCACTTAGCGCGTAAAGCATTTTACCCTGCAAAAATTCCGTTCCCGTTATTACACGTAGACACCAACTGGAAGTTTCGTGAAATGATTGAGTTTCGCGACCGTATAGCTAAAGAATACGGCTTTGATCTACTGGTACACAAAAATCCAGAAGGCATTGAAATGGGCGTAGGCCCGTTTACGCATGGCTCGGGTAAACATACCGACATAATGAAAACCCAAGGCTTAAAACAAGCACTAGATAAATACGGCTTTGATGCTGCATTTGGTGGCGCACGCCGCGACGAAGAAAAGTCACGCGCAAAAGAGCGTGTTTACTCGTTCCGCGACAAACACCACCGTTGGGACCCTAAAAACCAACGCCCAGAGCTTTGGAATACCTACAACAGCCAAGTTAATCCGGGTGAGAGCATTCGTGTTTTCCCATTATCTAACTGGACCGAGCTTGATATTTGGCAATACATTTATCAAGAAAACATCGAAATGGTGCCATTGTACCTAGCTAAAGATCGCCCAGTAGTTGAACGCGACGGTACTTTGATTATGGTTGACGATGAGCGTATGCCTCTTAATGAAGGTGAAGTACCGCAAATGAAATCGGTACGTTTTCGTACATTAGGCTGCTACCCACTTACCGGTGCAGTTGAATCAACAGCCAGTACTTTAACCGAAATCATCGAAGAAATGCTGCTATCTACGTCATCTGAACGTGAAGGTCGTGTTATTGACCATGATTCAGCCGGCTCAATGGAGAAGAAAAAACGTGAGGGGTATTTTTAATGTCTAGCCAAAATAACGATACATTTAACGAAGTAAAAGAAATAGGCATAGACGCCTACCTAGCACGCCAACAAGACAAAAGCTTATTACGCATGCTTACTTGTGGCAGCGTAGATGACGGTAAATCAACATTGATTGGCCGCCTACTGCACGACAGCCACCAAATTTATGAAGATCAGCTAGCAGCCCTTCATAAAGATAACGAAAAAGTAGGTAATGCAGGTGAAGATCTTGACCTTGCTTTATTAGTTGATGGCCTACAAGCTGAGCGTGAGCAAGGTATTACCATTGACGTAGCGTACCGTTACTTTTCAACGGCTAAGCGTAAATTTATTATTGCCGACACACCTGGGCACGAGCAATACACGCGCAACATGGTAACGGGCGCATCAACAAGCGATGTCGCCATTATTTTGGTTGATGCGCGTTACGGCGTACAAGTACAAACTAAGCGCCATAGCTTTATTTGTGACTCGCTGGGCATTAAACAGTTTGTTGTTGCCGTTAATAAAATGGATATCGTTGATTTTGACGAAACCGTGTATGAAAAAATTAAGGCCGATTACCTTAAATTTGCTGAGCAACTTAACGTATCAAACATTAAGTTTGTGCCTATGTCGGCGCTTAAAGGCGACAACGTAGTAACACGCTCTGCACATACACCGTATTACACCGACAAGCCGCTACTAGAATTACTAGAAGATTCGCCAGCAGCCGAAACAGATACAGGCTTTGAAGCGCGCCTACCGGTGCAATATGTCGTGCGTCCTAACTTAAACTTCCGTGGTTTTCAGGGCACACTGACATCGGGCAAGATGCACGTAGGCGATGCTATAAAAGTATTACCGTCGGGTAAAACATCAAGCATTAAAGAAATTGTTACCTTTGATGGCAATTTAGATAGCGCCGAAGCAGGCCAAGCAATTACCGTTACCCTAAATAACGAGATTGATATTAGCCGAGGGGATGTAATCGTACCTGCAAATTCAACGGCCGCTGTTACTAACCAGCTGCAAGCTAAAATTGTGTGGATGCATGAATCGCCATTAGTATTAGGTAAAAGCTATAACCTAAAACTAGGTAGCAAAAACACCTCAGCTATTGTGAAAAAGATTGACTACACAATTGATGTAAACACGCTTGAGCACGGCACTAGCGACTCACTGCAGTTAAACGAAATTGCGATTGTTACGCTTGAACTAACCGAAACTATTTTGGCAGACGAGTACCACAGCAATCACGAAACAGGCTCGTTTATCCTAATCGATCGCTTATCAAACCTAACGGTTGCTGCGGGTATGATTGAGCAAGTACTGCAAAGCCAAACAAAGCAAAGTAACTTTAGCGAATTTGAAGTTGAATTTAACAGCTTAGTACGCAAGCACTTTCCGCATTGGCAAGCGCTTGATATTTCTAAGTTATAAGTTAACTTTAGCCTGTTAGGAAATTAAAAGCATGGTAGAACAGCTCGTTTTAACAGGCATTATGCTTACCTTAGTCGGGTGCCTTTTTGGCACCCGTATTAATCCAGCATGGTTATTTGTAAGCGCTATTGGCACCAGCTACTTAGCTGGGCTAATCGATCTTGAAAATATGTTAGTTAACTACGCTAACCCGTCGCTTATCACTTTAGTACTATTGGTGTTAGTGTCGACCGCAATAGAAAAAACCACCCTAATTCAAAAGTTAGCGCAATCGCTATCTAAAGGTAGTTTAGTAAAATCGGTAACAAAATTGGGGTTATCAACCGCCTTTTTATCGTCGTTCACTAACAATACCGCCGTTGTTGCATCGCTTATTACCGCGATTAAAGACAATCCTAATCACTCCCCTTCAAAGCTATTATTACCGCTGTCGTACACTGCTATTTTGGGCGGCACTATTACGCTTATTGGTACATCAACCAACTTAATCGTCAATGGCTTTGCTGTTGATGCGGGCATGGAACCGCTGGGCTTTTTTGACTTTACCTTAGTGGGTTTAGGCGCGTTAAGCGTAGGCCTAATTACCATTTTAGTGATGCTTAAATACTTACCCGACAACGGTAAAAGCGACCAAGAAGTCGTGCCTTTTTACCTAGAAGGTAAAGTACAAGCAAGCTCAAAATTAATAGGCCAAACCGTAGAAGAAAACGGCCTACGTGATTTAAAAGACTTATTCCTTGCTGAAATCATTCGCGATGGCAGCCGCATTTGCGCAGTCACTCCACAGCAAATTATTCAAAAAGACGACGTGCTGCTGTTTGTAGGTGACATAAAATCGGTGCCATTACTTACCCGTTTCGACGGCCTAAAAGTAGTGCACGAAAATCATCAAAAAGACATAGAACACTTAGTAGAAGTAGTCGTAAGTCAATCTTCAAAATTTATTGGCAAAACCGTAAAAGAAGCCCGCTTTAGAGAGCAGTTTCATGCAGCCGTTATTGCTATTCGCCGTGGGCACGACCGCTTACAAGGCGGCCTTGGGCAAGTGCAATTACAAGCTGGCGACTCGTTAATACTCGCACCAGGCAAAAACTTTTACACCTTGCCTAATTTAAAGCGCGAATTTGTGTATATTTCAGGGTTTGACTTACAAGCCCACCTTGCACCTAAGCAATCAAATATTGTGCTACTAAGCTTTGCCGCAGTACTGGGTTTAAGCATTATTGGCATAGTGCCGCTGGTTAAAGGCTTATTAGTATTACTGATTGGCTTAATGCTCAGTGGCACCATAAAACTTAACGAAGTAAAACGCCGTTTTCCTATCGAGTTATTAGTGGTAGTAGGTAGCGCCATTGGCCTTGCTAAATTAATGATAGGCACCGGACTTGCCGGGCAAATATCCGACGCCATGTTTATGGTACTTGGGGATTTTGGCCCGTACGGCGCATTTATTGCCATATTTTTAATGACCGTATTATTTACCGAGCTTATTACTAATAACGCAGCAGCTGCCTTGTCGTTCCCTGTTGCTTACTCGCTCGCGGTTGGTTTTAATGTAGACCCGCTACCGTTTATTATGGCGGTTGCCTTTGGCGCATCAGCCAGCTTTATATCGCCATTTGGGTATCAAACTAATCTAATGGTTTATAGCGCGGGTAACTATCGCTTAAAAGATTACATAGTGATGGGCTTACCCCTTTCTATTATTTATTCAATCACGGTATTAACCTTGATCCCGCTGGTATTTCCGTTTTAATACCTGCGCTCACAGCATAAGAGACTCTCACTATGGATGAAAATATAGTTTGGCATAACTACGCAACGACAAAAGCACAGCGTAGTGAGCAAAAAAAACATAAACCCGCTATTTTATGGTTTACCGGCTTTTCAGGCTCTGGTAAAAGCACCGTAGCAAACGCACTAGAAGCGGCGCTTAATCAGCAAGGTACGCACACTTACCTGCTCGATGGCGACAACGTACGCCACGGTTTGTGTAAAGATCTAGGCTTTAGCGACGAAGACCGCATTGAAAACATACGCCGCGTAGGCGAAACCGCAAAACTAATGACCGACGCTGGCTTGTTAGTACTTACTGCGTTTATATCGCCTTTTAGAGCAGAACGCGACATGGTGCGTAACTTAGTAGACGAAGGCGAATTTATCGAAGTATTTATCGATACCCCACTGGATGTATGCGAAAGCCGCGATCCAAAAGGCTTATACAAAAAAGCCCGCGCAGGGGAGATAAAACACTTCACTGGTATCGATTCAAGCTACGAAGTGCCAAACAATCCAGAAATAATTTTAGATACAAGTAAAAACACCCTAGACCAATCGGTTACACAACTGATAACGTATCTAAAACAAAAGCACATAATATAGGTTAACCCCATGAATCAAACCGAACTGCTAGAAGAAACCCTCATCCTTGCCCGCAAAGCAGGCCAAGCGATAATGGGAATTTACGAAAAGGATTTTAACGTTGAGTACAAAGCCGATGAAAGCCCCGTAACCGACGCCGATTTAGCAGCTCATAAACTGATTGTGGCAGGGCTTCAACAGCTCACACCTGATATTCCAATACTCAGTGAAGAAAACGCCGACATAAGCTGGGATATACGCCAAACGTGGAAAAGCTACTGGTTAGTTGACCCAATCGACGGCACTAAAGAATTTATTAAAAAGAACGGTGAATTTACCGTAAACATCGCCCTAATCAAAAACGGCATTCCTATTTTAGCCGTAGTTGATGCACCCGCCCTTGGCGTATCGTACTTAGCTGCCGAAGCCATTGGCGCATTTAAAGATAAAGGCGATGAGCGAATTGAGCTTAAAGTAACCACCAAACCTAACAAAGGGTTAATCCGTGTTGTAGGCAGCCGCTCGCACCCATCACCCGATTTAGCCGAATTTGTAAAACGCTTTGATGAGGTTGAAATGGTGTCTAAAGGCAGCTCACTAAAGCTGTGTTTAGTCGCTGAGGGCAGCGCCGATATTTATCCGCGCTTAGGCCCAACCTGCGAATGGGATACAGGCGCAGGCCATGCAATCGCCGAAATAGCCGGTGCTAAAGTCACTAAGCTTGATGGCAGCCCGCTTATTTATAACACCAAAGATGAATACTTAAATCCGTATTTTGTGGTGAGTGCGATAGAAGAGTAAGCCCTGTTTTAAGTGGTTAGCTATCGGTTGTTAAAAAGACAATTGATAGCTTTTACTATGAAAGTTGCTCAGTGAGCATAAAGGCAAATACTTAGGAATGCTTCAGTTATTTGTTATGTATAAATTAACTTAATAAGCGTACTAAAGCACAGCAAAGTTATAAACAAACCAAGCGATAAAATAATCTTTTCCTTTCGGGTTTGCTCAGGCTTTTGGGCAAATACAAAAGCAGTTCGGTAAAGCGTACTAGGCACTATTAAAACCAAGCCAATAAACGCAGGGAACATACCCAATATAAAGCTATATGCAAAACCTGAATTTTCCATTTGGCCGAATATAGCGCTAAACCCAAACAAAATAATAGCAACTGCAAAAAACGCAACGCCTACTGAAATCGATAAAAGTGCCATTTATTAAATTCCTTTTGTTTTCCATTCAAAATTGATAATTAGTGGGGTTGAGTGGAACGAAACCCAACGAATAGCAAACTTCATGTCAATTTTTTATTTTTAGCATATAAGATAATGTTTAATCTAAAAGTGGATAATCTCTGTATCAACCTTCTATCAACTCTTTACCTGTTAGTTGCTCAATCTCTTTATTTAACTGCTCAGCATGTTTAAAAGTCATAAACTGTTTTTTGTTTAATTGAGGTAGAGATTGTAAACTCCCACCTACCAAAAGCTTGCCTAGCGTATGGTCTCCAACTTGTACTTTATTGATCTTGTCTAACAAAGATACTTTACCAGTAATTACTCCAAAATTATTTTTATAGGAAATTAATAACGTATAAAAAAATGTATATCCAAGTGGATTTTCAGTAGTATTTAAACTTCGAATAGCATCAATTAAAGATTGAGGACTAAAGGTCCCTTTGCTGCTAGTAGTAACCCCTAGGAAAGTTAAAAATTCATATAAAAACTCAGTGGCAATATTATTGCCTATATTCTCACTATAAATTCTATTATTAGATAAAAATGAATCGAATATTAAATGCAACTTATTTATAGTTAAACTTTCTGCCAGTAGTTTTTTGAATATTTCTTCCACACCATTATTAACAGCATAATCCACGAAGAACCCTCGCTCAATAAAGTGTTTACCAATACAGTCTGTAATATCAAGTTTATTATCAATTAATCCAAAGAATCGCTCAAAGTTTACTACTTCCTTATCACTGAAACTAAGGAAGTGATTTATAAATAAAAGTATCCCTTTTGTATCGCTTGGCTTCAATTTGTATAACTCAAGAACATTTGCAATACTAACTTGATCTGACACCTGATCTTTCGGTACTTCCTCAGATAAGATTCTTGATAAATAATCACTGTAGCCATTGTTAAAACCAACGCTTTGATTTTTAGTACTTCCATGTTGCTGCCATTTAGCACTGGGATTATCTAACACATGATTTATGGCTGGATTTAAAACACTATCTGCGGTTATATCAAGCATCTCTATATAAAATGTAATTAGACTTTCTTCGCCTGTTTTGTCTTTAGCACATTCATTTATAAATGACTTTAGATCGTAATCACTTCTAGAAACTAAGCTTTTTATGTTGTATTTTTCTAATTTCTTATACCTTTCAAACGACTTAATATTAATTTCTCTCAAAGTCGTAAGCATCATTAAATTGAAAAAGCTAACCTCTCCCATCAATTTACCTTTTTGCCAAATTTGATTCACTCTTCGAAATATTTTCTTCAGCTCTCTAATAGATGCTATCTGATTTTCAAGCTCAACAAGTTTCAGTCTAATCCCATAGCGATCTCTATCACCATAAAGAACAAACTTGAGTTTTTCTTTATAAAGTATTTCTCCAGCTTCAATAACTATAACCTTTTTCAATTCTATAGCGTCCAAAATACTTTCTTCTGTAAATTTTAATAAAAATTTCATTATATTTTGCTTATGGATATCTTCTCTATAATCAGTCGCTTTTGAAATAACTTCAGCAGCAACTTCATTTTCATTCCCCATCGCGACGATAAAATTGATATGACTCAAATCTCGATTTTTCAATCTATCCAACAGTGCAGCAATATCATTTAGACGTTTTTCATTTTCATCGCCTGCTCCACGATCTACATCTTGTAGGGTGATCAGTAATTTGTGATTGGTTGCATCAAGAACGCCATTAAGCTTTTGAAAACGTCCCTCAATATCAACAGGGCCGGCAAGCAAGGTGGATGCAAACTGAAATACACTACCACCCGACTTTAGTGCCTCAGTGTAATGTTTAGGTAGTGCACGGAAGGCACACATATCAATATGCTGGCTTATATCATCGATAACATGACTAAGTACCACATGAGCAACACTGCCGCTGGCTGCGCCCCAAGTAGATATATCGCTGTGTATCCAAACACTCTCTTTTTCAGAGTTTCTTGCTAAATCATTCACAATACTTTCGACGATACTACTTTTTCCGCAACCATAAGGCCCACATAGCGCTATGTGTTGTGCTAAATTTTTTTCATACTTATCACCACCATTTTGCAGCCGCTCGGTGATACGCTTTGCATACACCTGTAAGTCGGGCTCTAATCTTTCTGTACTTTTGATAGTTGAATCATCTTTGAACCATTCTCTGAAATCTTCTAACGTTTTTAGTTCTGGGCTTTCTTTAGTTTCAATCGGCTCAATTTCAGAAGTAAAGTTTTGTTGTTTGCTCTGCCTGTGTTCATGGCACAATAAGTAAATCGCTAAAATTAAATAACTAGCAGCTAGGTACATAAAGACATTAAAGGCAGGTGTTATATCAGCTAAGCTGACGGCGAAAACTATATAAATTAAACTAAGGGCAACTAATACAGCCGTAAAAATTGGCTTTTGGGTATAGAGCTTTGTCTGATAAATGACAGTTATGATCATGCCAATAAACGTAAGTGCTAGGTATTTTAAGCTCATAAAACTTTGCGCATATAATGCAGCTTCATCAAATTTTGCTGCTGTGCTTAGCATGTAAAAAGCAGTTATCAACAATGACGCTAATACAGCAATTGTCACTGGCGGATATCGCCAGCTAAATCCAATACCGCGTTCAGGGTGCGATATATAAAACTTATCAAGCAGGAGCTTTATGCCAATACCCGCTAAAAAAGCACTGCTGAAATGCAAAACCGGATTAGCATTTAAAATAGCGCTCCAACTTGAATATGCCTTTTGCACAAAGCCGACTTTGCTTAAAAATACAGTAATTGTTGCGGCGGTAATTGCGCACAATAAAAGAGAAAGCCAGCGTCTGGCTGTAATGGGGAGAATTTTAACTTGCGACAACTTAATATCCTTATCAATACGTTACCTTGCCAGTGTATATCAATTGAACATTATTGAATAAGTTGTTTAATAAATAAAACCACCCTCTTAGGCTTGAGACTCGCAGATGTTATGAAATGTTGGGTTTCGCTTCGCTCTACCCAACCTACGCTTTGATATAAAAATGGAGTTTTATTCCTTTAGGTCTTGTTTTGAGTTTAGGGCGAAAATCAAAAAAGAATGTACCGATCTTATTCCTTCTACAACCTTTAACGATTTTGCTGGGCGATAAAAGCAAGCGAGTGCTGGTTGAATAAGTCAGGGCGTTCCACATTACAGACATGGCCGCAATGGTGAATAGTTTGCAGTACGCTGTTTTTATGACGCTTAACCATTTCTTTAACAGGGCCAAGGAACATATGATCTTCCTTACCCATAATGTACAGAATGGGAATATCAATGTCTTTTTCTTTGAAATATTGCATTAAAGGATTTACGTCCATGGCTAATTTAAACCATTTTATAAACTCTTTTTGGCACAAGCGTTTTGCTTCACGAACAAACAAAAGTCGAGATTCTTTATGACGCTTTTTCGGCATCATAATAAAAGCAAATAAGCGATACAGCCACATATAAGGCAAGAAGTGTTTAAAAGTATTGCCTAAATAAACCAATGTATTACTGCGCGTATTAAAACGAGTAACCGCTCCACCTAGTACCATGCTAGAAACATATTGCGGCGCAATTTCAGCAATATTTCGAATGAGTATTGTGCCCAATGAAATACCAACAAAGTGTGCGCTGGAGATATTGTTATGATCTAACACATCGATAATGTCTCTAGAGACATTATTAAATGAATAATTATTATCAACAAAGTTTTGTACTAAGTTATTCGATTTACCGTGACCACGAAGATCTAGCAACAACACATTATATTCTTTTTTATAGGCTTTAAGCTGACGAAACCAAATTGCCGAACTACCACCTGCTCCATGGACAAATACAACCCATGTTTTACTGGTTTCGTGCGCAAAAGTAGTATGGAAGAGAATCTCTTTGCTCATTGCAGTTAGTGGCCTATTTACTTCGTTTGGCATATTCAATTGCAGGAAGTATAACGGAGTTTAATAAAAATCGCTTATGAAGTTCAGATCAATGGCTTCTACTTAACAGCTTTTGGGAGCAGACTTTGATTTTTAAATGAAAACCAATAAAAATGACCAGTCCCTATTTTTACGTTATGAAAACCGCCTACCTCGGCTTTGCTGCTCGCGTGACACTATAGCGTGTTGGGTTTCGCTGCGCTCTAACCAACCTACTTTAAAATTATAATGTGGTGCTGCCGCTTAAGGGGTTGCTCACTTTTACACCGCTGTTTCGTATTCATGACACTTACCCTTCAATTTGGTCTAATTAATTAGTCTACAAATCCTCTCAAAACATGAAATTTTTAGCTAAAAACTATATTCTTGCGCGCGATTATTATTTAAATAATGGATAAACACACACATGACAACATCTCAAGATGCAACGCTTTCAAATGCATCAACAACAGGTGCACACACACCTTCAAACACACCCACTTCTAAATGGAATCTACACGATACGCAGTGGACTTTAAGCCTTTTTGGTACCGCCGTTGGTGCGGGTATTTTATTTTTACCTATTAATATTGGCATTGGCGGTTTTTGGCCGTTAATTATTTTGGCATGCTTAGCATTTCCAATGACCTTTTGTGCACACCGTGGATTAGCGCGTTTTGTACTTTCATCAAAAAATAAAGATGCCGATTTTACCGATGTAGTTGAAGAGCACTTTGGTGTGACTGCAGGGCGGTTAATTTCTTTATTATACTTTTTATCTATATTCCCAATTTTGCTTATTTACGGTGTGGGCTTAACCAATACCGTTGATAGCTTTATGGTTAATCAAATGGGGATGGAATCACCTTCTCGCGTGTTGCTTTCGGGTGTATTAGTTGCAGGTATGATTAGCTTAATGATGGGCGGAGAGCGCTTAATGCTGCGTGCCTTTGCTATTTTAGTTTATCCGCTTGTGGGTATATTGTTCTTTTTATCACTTTATTTAATCCCTAGCTGGCAAATGCCAGATATGACACTGCCTGAAATGGGCAGCTTTGGAAAAACGTTGTGGTTATCGATTCCTATTATTGTGTTTTCGTTTAGCCACGCAGCGGCTATCTCAAGCTTTGTAAACGTGCAACGCGGTCACTACGGTGAACAAGCTACACATAAGTCTGAGGCGATTTTAAAGCGCACTAGCTTACTACTTATTACCTTTGTACTGTTATTTGTGTTCTCTTGCGTGCTGTCGCTTACAGGCGAGCAAATGGCAGCGGCTAAAGCCGCTAACGTATCGGTTTTATCCTACCTTGCTAATATTACTGATAACTCGTTTATTGCCACACTTGGGCCGCTTGTTGCCTTTATTGCTATTACATCGTCGTTTTTGGGTCACTTTTTAGGGGCACGTGAGAGCTTTACGGGTTTAGTAACTAAGCAAACAAGCTTAAGCGCAAAAGCGGCCGATAAAATTGGTGTGCTAATTATGTTTTTAGCTATTTGGTTTTGCGCTGTTAAAAACCCAAGTATTTTAGACATGATGGATCAGTTATCGGGTCCTATCATTGCGATGATTTTATTCATCATGCCAATGATCGCAGTTTATAAAGTGCCTGCACTTCATAAATACCGCAACCGTTTAAGCACGCTATTTATATTAGCGGTTGGCTCACTTGCTGTATTTGCACTTATTTACAGCATGATTAATTAATACGCTATATATTCAAAAGCCCAGCTAATTTAATTAGCTGGGCTTTTTTGTTTGTACGCTTTGTCTCAAATTATTTTTTTTATAGTGTAGGTTCTGGCATGTTAAGTATAAATTAGCCTAAAAATAGCCCAACTATGCAATACAATAAATTATTACTAATAAGCGCATGTTTGCTCGCAACACTATTTGTAAGCCCTTTAGTTAAAGCCTCAGAACCTCCAATAATTTTATCAATGAAAGAGCGCGCAGCGTTTATAGATAAAATAACTGAGCTTAGAATCAATAGCTTAATGCCCTCGTTAATGAAGCAGCACAACACTGATATGTGGCTTCTTATAAGCCGAGAATACAATGAAGATCCAATATTAAAAACAATGCTGCCTGCAACATGGCTTTCAGCCAGACGCACCACTATTTTGCTATTTGCACTTAATAAGCAAGGTGGGGTTGATGCTTACGCTATTGCGCCTTATAAAATAGGTAATGTATTTAAAAAAGGCTGGGATAAGCAAACACAACCTAGCCAGTGGCAGGCACTCAATACGCTTATTGAGCAATACAAACCTCGCAACATTGCGCTTAATACTTCTACCGACTGGGCACATGCCGATGGCCTTGTGCTAGGCGATTACAAAACCTTAATGGCTAACTTACCCGCCACTTATCACAATAAAATAATTTCTGCAGAGCCGCTTGGTGTTGCGTGGTTAGAACAACGCACTCCTGAAGAAGTTAAAATGTATAAACATATTGTGGCTATTGCTCATCATATTATTGCAGAGGGGTTTTCGGGTAAAACAATTACGGTGGGTGAAACAACTAGCGATGACTTGGTATGGTGGTTTAGAGAGCGCGTAAAAGAGCTAAAACTACAAACATGGTTTCATCCAAGCGTTGCTATTCAACGCGCCGATGCGAAGTCGTTTAATCATGAAGAAAGCTTCACTAATGGCTACGATGATAACGTTATACAAGCCGGTGATTTACTTCATGTCGATTTTGGTATTACTTATTTACGTTTAAATACCGACACGCAGCAGCATGCGTATGTGCTCAAAGAAAACGAAACGAGTGCGCCTAGTTACTTAGTTGAAGCACTAAAAAGCGGTAATAAACTCCAAGATATATTTACCAATCAATTTGCGGTAGGAAAAACCGGTAATGAAGTTTTAGCTGCAGCACGAAAAGCCGCTATTGCTCAGGGATTAAAACCCACTATTTATACTCATCCTCTTGGCTTTCATGGTCATGCTGCTGGTACTACATTAGGTATGTGGGATTCTCAGCAAGGTCTACCGGGAGATGGGGACTATCCGCTACATTTAAATACGGCTTACTCAATTGAGCTTAACAATGCGGTGTTTGTAAAGCAGTGGAATAAAGAAATAAGAATAATGCTAGAGGAAGATGCTATTTTTGATAAAAGCGGTGTCTGGTATTTAAATGGCCGACAAACACAATTATTGCTTATAAAATAAAGCAAAAAAATGGCGCTCACTGAGCGCCATTTTTAATTTAATTCGTTGCTATTATTCTGTATCTGGCAGGTTACGGCCATAGAATATTTCTTGCATTTCGCGAGTCAGCTTAGAGCGAATTTCGTCTTCTTCTTCGTCCGATAACTCATCAGTAGAAAGGCCGAATAAATAGGTATTTAAGTCGGTTTCTTTTAACATCATTTTAGTATGGAACAGGTTTTCTTGATACACGTTCACGTCCATCATTTGGTACGCTTCTTTGGTATCTTCTGTCATGAAGTTTTGAATCGAGCTAATAGCATGATCAATGTAGTGCTTAACACCGTTTATGTCGCGGGTAAAACCACGTACGCGGTAGTCTATTGTTACTACGTCTGACTCAAGGCTATGAATTAAGAAGTTTAACGCTTTAAGTGGCGAAATAATGCCACAGGTAGATACTTCAATATCAGCACGGAATGTACAAATACCATCATCAGGGTGAGCTTCTGGGTATGTGTGTACACAAATATGGCTTTTATCTAGGTGTGCAACAACTGAATCAGGTAATGGGCCTGGTGCTTCGTCAGCATCGTAATTTTGCTGCTCTTCTACTGGTTCTTCTGAAACCAAAATAGTTACACTTGCGCCTTGCGGTTCATAATCTTGGCGCGCTACATTTAAAATGTTAGCACCAATAATATCAACAACTTCACCTAAAATATCGGTTAGTCTATCTGCACTGTACTGCTCATCGATATATTCAATATATTCTTTACGTTGTTGCTCGGTCTTTGCGTAACAAATATCATAAATACTAAAGCTTAAACTTTTGGTTAAATTGTTAAAGCCATGAAGTTTAAGTTTATCGAAGGGTTTGTTCATAATAAACCAACCTATAAATTAGTGGGTTCTGCACCTGCAGAATGAAAAGTTCGCGGATTTTATACGAATTTTCCTCGTGGAAAAAGCGTTATTTTGCTTGATCTTGCACAACTTCGTGGCTATGCGTAATTTCTACTGTTTTATCAAGCATTAATGCAACCGAGCAATACTTTTCAGCAGAGAGTGAAACTGCACGTGCAAGGTGCTTTTCAGACACATTATTACCTTTAACAACAAAGTGTAAGTTGATTTTGGTAAACACGCGCGGTGCTGTTTCGGCGCGTTCTGCACTGAGTTGCACTTGTACGTCTGAAAAATCTTGTTTAGCTTTTTTTAAAATACTAACCACATCAACTGATGAGCAACAGCCAACTGACATTAAAACCATTTCCATTGGGCTTGGTGCTGCGCTATCGCTGCCGCCATCAAACACAACATTGTGGTTAGAATTAGAACGGCCAATAAACGTATCGCCTTCAACCCATTTTACATTTGCTTGCATTGTTATATCTCAAAAAAATATTTTCTTGATTGTAAGCAACTTAGCCGTAGTTGCAAATGAAAATGCAACGCAGGGCTATAAAATGGCTAAGATTGTTGTGCTAATGCGCTATCAAAGAGGTTTTTTACTAAACCTGCAAATTCATCTATAAAGGCATGCTGTTCAACCGTGACAGGCTGTGAGGTGATGCTGCTGAGGACTTCTTCTAAATCGTAAACTATGCCATCAACTTCACGTACAATTTGACTACGCTGCTCTGTGTTGAGGTCTGTGTGCTGCTCGCAAATAAGCATCACATTTTGTGCAATAACGTCTTCGATTAATTCCATTACTGTTGGAGCGCCTGGTTTTATTTCGCCTGGCTTCTCAAACAATGCTAAATTTTGAGTTAGATACATGATCAAATCATCGTACCCTTGCCTATCTAAAACCATTATGCGAACCACCTAAATATATTTAATTATGCTGATTTAAGCAGAAAGAGTCGATAATTACTAGCCTTGTACGATAGTAATACAAAAAAAGCAGCCGAAGCTGCTTTTATAATGATTAAGTAGTATTACTGCTTAATCTATTTTTAAGCCTGGGCTTAGTGTTGCTGGCATCGCTACTTTTTCAAGCTCTACTGAAGCAACTGGGTATGCACAGTAATCAGCTGCGTAATACGCGCTTGCTCTGTGATTGCCCGATGCGCCAATACCACCAAATGGTGCTGCGCTTGACGCGCCAGTAATTGGGCGGTTCCAGTTAACAATACCAGCGCGAATACGACGTAAAAAATGGTCGTAATCTGCTGCACTATCACTTAATAAACCAGCCGATAAACCAAAGGTTGTATCGTTTGCTTTATCAATGGCTTGGTCAAAGTCATCAAAGCGGAATACTTTTAAAAGTGGTCCAAAATGTTCTTCATCTGGGAAGTCACTAATATTTGTACACTCAATAATACCTGGTGTTACAAAGCCGGTATTGGCTGTGTGCTCAAGCTCTACTAATACTTGAGCGCCAAGCTCAACAAGCTCGTTTTGCGCTTTAACCATGCCCGCTGCTGCCGCTGATGAGATCATAGAGCCCATAAATGGCTGGTCTGCATCATCGTAGTTACCTACTTTAATCGCTTTAGTTGCAGTGATAAGGCGCTCTAAAATTGCATCGCCTTTGCTACCTTTAGGTAAAAACAATTTACGTGCACATGTACAACGCTGGCCACTTGAGATAAACGCTGATTGAATAATATCGTGAACAACCGCTTTAGTGTCTTCAACGTCAGTAATAATAAGTGGATTATTACCACCCATTTCTAGCGCTAAAATTTTACCCGGTTGACCCGCAAACTGCTCATGTAAAATATGACCAGTACGCGAAGAACCCGTAAAGAACAAGCCATCAATCCCTTTGTGAGCAGCAAGGGCTTTACCCGTTTCTACTTCACCTTGAACTAGGTTAATTACACCGGCTGGTAAGCCTGCTTTTTCCCACAGTTTAAGCGTAAGCTCGGCAACTTTAGGAGTCAGTTCAGACGGTTTAAATACAACCGTGTTACCTGCTAAAAGCGCTGGCACAATGTGGCCATTAGGTAAGTGACCCGGAAAGTTATACGGACCAAATACGGCTACAACCCCATGTGGCTTGTGACGAATCATCGCACGGCCAAGTGGCATTGCGTTTTCTACGTCGCCAGTGCGCTCTAAAAATGCTTTTTCAGAAATGGCAATTTTACCAACCATAGCACCCGCTTCTGTGCGAGTTTCCCACAGTGGCTTACCTGTTTCTTGTGCGATAGTAATAGCGAGCTCTTCGCTGTTTTCTTTTAATTGCGCTGCGAATGCTTTAATTATTTCTAAACGCTCAGTAAAGCTTTTATCAGCCCATGCATAAAACGCTTCGCGCGCTGCATTTACTGCGGTGTCTACTTGCGCCGCAGTTGCTGATGATGCCTGCCAAATAACGTCGTTATTTGCAGGGTTTACTGAATTAAATTCTGTGCCTTGGCCTTGTGACCATTGACCATTAATAAATTGTGCAGGATGAGTCATATACTTTCTCCTAAATTAAATCGTGGTTGCACTAACAATATCGCCAGTTTGCAAATGCAATGCATCTGCTACTTCTTGCGATAAAATAAGGCTTTTTGCGCGCTCGTCAAATGTCATTGGTGCAACGGTTGCTCTAAAATCTTCAAGCTTTTCGTTAGCTAGTAACACCATGGTGTCGCCAGTCATTTCGCCAATTTCAACGTTAAAGTTATTTGCATTACGAATCGTCGCAATGTTATCTACTTTTGCTTCAACCGTTGGGCCGCCGTCAAAAATGTCTACGTAGCCATTAAACGTAAAGCCTTCGCTTTTTAATAACTCGATTGCTGGGCGTGTGTTGTCGTGTACTTTACCTATTACGGCTTGCGCATCTTTACTTAGCAAATTTACATAAATTGGGTATTTAGGCATTAATTCAGCAATGAAAACCTTTTGGCCAATACCTGTTAGGTAGTCAGCTGTTGGAAAATCCATTGAGAAAAAGTGCTCTTCAAGCCACTGCCAAAAAGGGCTACTGCCGTTTTCGTCAGACACACCGCGCATTTCTGCAATCACTGTTTGTGCAAAACGCTCTTGATGCTGCTTTATAAACATAAAGCGCGCTTTTGAAAGTAGCTTACCGTTACAATTTTTACGATAGCCATCTTTTAAAAACAATGTGCAAAGCTCTGTAGCGCCTGTGTAGTCGTTACATAGCGTTAAAATATCAACCGCTTTGTATACGTCTAATGTGCGCGAAGAGTGAATCACTTTACTTAAGTGATAATGATAAAATGCATCATCAAGCCCTACCGCAGCTTCAATTGCAGACGTACCTACAACATCACCGGTTTCGCTATCTTCAAGAACAAACAGGTAGCCTTCGTCACCGGGTTGTGACGTTTGCTTAGCAAATGAACTTACAGAATGGTCTATTTTCTTTTGCAATAGTTCTTCGTTTAATGGCAAAGACGTAAAACCATGCCCAGATTCGTGGGCAATTTTCAGTAATGCTGAGTAATCATTTTGCTGGATTGGGCGAAGGATCATCATGAGTCCGCTTGCTCCCTTATAAATAACGGTAAATAGGAATTGCAGGGCAAGCGGTGCTTGCCCTTAATTGGTTGGCTTAAGTCGCTTATGCGTTTACTACGCTTGCTACTGCTTTTTCAAAGCGTGCCATACCTTCGCGAATGTCCGCTTCAGGAATTACTAAAGATGGAGTGAAACGTACTACGTCTGCACCGGCAACTAGTGACATAAGGCCTTGCTCAGTACCTGCCACTAAAAACTCTTTTGCACGACCTTTGTATTGCTCGTTCACTACTGCACCAATTAATAAACCTTGGCCACGGATTTCGCTAAATACGTTGTATTTTTCGTTAACCGCGCTAAGTAGTTCATTAAATAATGCGGCTTTTTCTTTTACGCCAGCCAGTACGTCTGGGGTATTTACTGTATCAAATGCAGCTTCTGCAACAGCACACGCAAGCGGGTTACCGCCATAAGTAGAACCATGTGTGCCTACTTTAAGGTGCTGTGCAATTTCAGTTGTTGTGATCATAGCGCCAATAGGAAAACCGCCGCCAAGTGCTTTAGCCGAAGTTAAAATATCAGGTACTACGTTTAAGCCTTGGTATGCGTATAAATCGCCAGTACGGCCAACACCTGTTTGAACTTCATCAAAAATAAGCAGTGCGTTATGTTTAGTACATAAATCGCGAACACCTTGAGCAAACTCATCAGTTGGTGAAACAATACCGCCTTCACCTTGAAGAGGTTCCATCATTACGGCACATGTTTTATCGCTGATAAGTGCTTCAAAAGCAGCAAGGTCATTGTAATCACAATGTACAATGTCGCCAGGCTTAGGACCAAAACCATCTGAATATGCAGCTTGGCCGCCAACAGTTACGGTAAAGAATGTGCGACCGTGGAAACCTTTGTTGAACGCGATGATTTGTGATTTTTCTGCGCCAAACTTATCAAGTGCAAAACGACGTGCTAATTTAAGCGCGGCTTCGTTTGCTTCTGCGCCAGAGTTGGCAAAGTAAACTTTTTCAGCAAATGTCGCATCAACCATTTTTTTAGCTAGGCGAAGTGCCGGCTCATTGGTCATTACGTTAGATAGATGCCAGATTTTTTCGCCTTGCTCTTTTAATGCGCCTACTAATGCAGGGTGGCAATGGCCAAGACAGTTAACTGCAATACCACCAGCAAAGTCGATAAACTCTCGACCTTGTTGATCCCATACGCGAGAGCCTTCGCCTCGAACAGGAATTACGCTTGAAGGTGCGTAGTTAGGAACCATTACGTGATCAAATAATTCGCGATTGACTGTCATTTTATTTCCTCTTAATTGTGAGCAACACAAAACATCAAAATAGGTGTTTGGTTAATATTTGTAACCAACTTTATAGGCAAGATCAGTAACCTGATAATTGCGCAAAATTGCTTTGTGGTTCAATTTTCAGACGCACATTATTTCAGAATTACTTATATCTGTCTCGTTAAAAACTTTCATGTATCCCTTGAAAATAAAGGGCTAAAGATATTATTTCATAGATAGTGAATAACTATTTGCATAGCTATTTATGCTTATTTTTAGGCAACTAACCGCATGAGTACAGAGGCGCACACGCTTTAATCGGCAAATATGTAATATAACAATAAGATGAGAATGAATGGTTAGTCGCAAAAAAATTAACAAAAAATTCAGATTTTTAGTCAATTTGAATAGCTAAATTGGTAAAATTACTCGATTGGAGGGTTTTTAGTTCCGTTTTAGTGAACTTAAAGTGCGAAAACCAGCTTAGAGCTTCATCAGGTTCAATAAGTTGATGTTCTTTTAAATTAAGATATTGAGAATAGCACCGTGCTTTTAGCATTACTTCTGTTAATGGCAGTAATGTATCGCCCTTATCTACCCCATTTACTAGCTGCTGCATTACCCCTTTAAACGGTAAATATTTAAAAGCCATTTTGTCTATTACCTTAGCGCTTACTTCTATCGATTTATTGCTAAGTAGGGTGGTTAAAAATAACGGGTCGGGCTGTAGCTCTAATAATGCGGTGTGTAAATCTTTTTGGTTTTCATTTCGGGCTAGCTGTACTTTACGTTGCCATATTTGCTCAAACGTTTTTAAGTACAAGCGCACTAATGCAATTCGCCCTACATCTAAAAGCATACCAAGGGTAAATGCATGAACGTCATTTACATTATTAATTTGTGCAATTTTTTGCGCAGCAATGGCGTTTGCCATCGCACTGTCACGTAAACGACGTTTTAATAACGAAAATGGTTCGGTGCTATGTGGCATCCAATGGCGGGCAGCAAATGTAGGAATAACTAGCTGTAAGTTATCAAGGCCAATATAACGAAGGGCGAGCGATGGCTTATCTACTTTTACAGACGTGTTTTTACTACGTTGATTACGATAGTAAGGTAAATTAACGAGCGTTACTAACTCCCTACCCAACCAACTTATATCATTAACCAATGGCTCTAAACGCCCTACCGACGCTGACTTTACCGCTAATATATCGAGTATATTGGCAATGCCATCTTCAATACCTATAGTGCTGTGAATTACGCCATCTATATCTTCGAGCTGCTTATATATAGCTGTTTCAATTGTTTTGTGCAGTTGCTCACTGGCTTGAGCGCGGTACTTATGATGTGCAGTACTGCTTTGCTGGCGTTTATTCTGTGCGGCCACTTCAACCTGAAGCAAGGTGCGTTGCTTCATGGGTTCGCCGTAATCTATATCTAATGTATGAATGAAACCAATTTGCTGATGCGCAAAGCTGTGCCCAAGCAATAAGTCATGAGCTCGTTGGCTTAGTATTTTGGCAGTACGCTGCTGGGCTACAAGTTCAGTCATGACATCCATTAATAAAGTATAAAATGCTATGTGTATTATAACATTAGAAGCGAGTTAAAAAGTTATCAAGCAGTTCTAAGCCTTGAGCTGTTAAAATAGCTTCGGGGTGAAACTGCACACCTTCGATAGCAAGTTCATTGTGTAACAACCCCATAATTTCGTCAAACTCGCCTTGCTCAGTTTGAGTCCATGCGGTTACTTGAAGCTCTTTAGGCAGAGTTTGCGCTTTAACCACTAAAGAATGATAACGACATACCGTTAACGGATTAGCTAAGCCTTTAAACACCCCTTTATTAGTATGAACTATGGGTGATGTTTTACCGTGCATTACTTTTTTAGCACGTATTACATCTCCACCTAAAGCTTGTGCAATAGTTTGATGCCCTAAGCAAATCCCTAAAATAGGATATTGCCCTTTTAGTTGCTCAACAACATTTAGTGAAATACCCGCTTCGTTAGGGGTGCATGGCCCTGGCGATAACACGATGTGCTGCGGGTTTAACTGTTTTATTTGTGCAATGCTTAGCTCATCATTACGCTTTACTAAAACGTCTTGATCTAAACGCTGAAAATATTGCACTAAGTTGTAAGTAAACGAATCGTAGTTGTCGATCATCAACAGCATTACACAACAGACCTTATAAATTATTGACCACTACTTTACACAAGTGGTATTAAGCGCTGCATTCTACCACTATTAATTCGCCAACATAAATTAGCAAAAAGCGTTAAAAATTAACTCTTTTAGCTAAAATGCTTAAAAGCCTTTAGCGGGTATTGGTTTACTTAACCTAAACTTTGGTTAAGAGATTTACTAACGTATTGAATCATGATGATGTTTAAATTTATTTTCTCTAGCCAGAGATTCCCTGCACCTTGAGCAATAATATCGAACCCTAAGCTTTTCACGAGCAGTTAATACACCTATTTAGGCTGTATACCCCAACAATAAATTATTGACCTCTAAAGTACGTGCATTTATTGATCGCACTATTAAATACTTTGGTGAAATGCCTTACTGAGCAAAATAAACAGATTGTTTGTGCTACATCAAATTAGCGGCTCGATGGTTGAATTATATCTATGTAAGCCCCAGTGTATTATATGAAAGGCAGTAATTCACTTATACAACTCACTTACTTGTGAGCTCATTTATATCCTACTAAGGAGCGAATATGTTAGGCGAAGACCACTCATTAACAAATGACTTTCCAGAATACTTAAAGACCATTGCCGAGTTAAATGAAAGCGATACTGAATTTGCAAAAAAAGCAGATAAGTACGACAAGCTAGATAAAGAGATTAGAGTGTTAGAGCTCAAAGATGCGCCCATAAGCGATGAACAAATGCATCTATTAAAACACGAACGTACAGAACTAAAAGATTGGCTATACGAGCGCTTGCAGCAAGAGCAGTAATGCCACTAAAAAAGAGCTCACTGATGAGGTGAGCTCTTTAGATCAACAATGGGTATTTTCTCTAAAACTTTACAAAGCCACCCACAGGTTTCATAAATACACTGCTTGGGCCTGCAAAGGCTTGTGCAAACTCTTCTGATAATTGACTAAATACCGTTACTTTATCCATATCAACTACGCTTAAAAATAGTGGGCCACTTTCGCCCCAACCAGCAAGATGCGCTTTAGCAGCATCTTCATCTTGGTAACGCTCGTAAATATGTACATTGCGCTTGTCTTCACTTACTGTCCACTCATACATTAAAGTGCCCGCTTCACTTTTAGCCAAAGTAACTAATTGTGCCATTACCAGTAAAAACTCATCGTATTTACCTTCTTTAATTTGGCCTTGTACTGTCCAGGTAACATGATTTTTCATTATGCTTTACCTAATTTAAGCTGTGCTAAAATACTGTCTAACGTATCTACTAGTTGTTGATTTTTAGCATTATCAAGTGCATCAACATGAGGAGGCGCAAAGCGTCCTGTATCGTTATCAAAATACAGGCCTGCGGCATCTTTAAATTCATCACTAAGAGCTGCGCGACAAAAAATATCTGCGCCAATTTTTAAATCCCCACCATCTATACCGTAAGCGTCTTTTACCATTTTGCTTCCCAGTAAAGATTTAGGGTTTACCGATACAACTAATGGTCCAGTATCTTTAAGCTCAAGCCCTAAATGACGCGACCACATAGTAATAGCCAATTTACTTTGTGCATAAGCCGCACTATCAGAAAGTTCAGTGTTACCCATAAGTGCATTTAAGTTAACGCTTGATTGCGCAGCTGATGAGACATTAACCACTCGCGAATCATGACCAAGGACAGGTAATAATAGTTTTGTAAGAAGATATGGCGCAATCGTGTTTACAACAAAGCGAGCATCAAGGCCATCAATTGTTGTAGCATCAACTAATTGATAAACGCCTGCATTATTAATTAGCACGTCGAGCTGGTTATTATTTTCGGCCAAATCGGCTAATACATTTTTTGCCAAAGTTTGAACTTGGCTCATATCGCTTAAATCAGCAATATAAGTATGTGTACTTGCATTTGGGTATTGCTCGGTTAAAGCTACTTGTAGCGCATCGAGCTTTGCTTGGCTGCGGCCATGTAATAATACGGTGTGACCTTGTGCTAATAACATCTTTGCAGTTTCTAGCCCAATGCCATCGGTAGCGCCGGTAAGTAAAATTGTTTTGTTCATGTTGATCTCTCCTTACTTTATTTTCGCTATATTAGCACCCCGACTTACTGCTGATAATTAGGCCAATAGTTGAATCAGTTTATAGAATTAATTGATAAAGCTAAGCCTATGTTAGTTAATATAAAAGCATTCCTTTAAAAGGCAGATGAGTGTTTAAGCTGAATATTTTTTATGCTTTTATTTGAATTACTCAGCAATCATAACTATTGTTTTTAAACCACCTTAATAGTAGTATTTATCATATAAATACACTTTTCGAGAAATAACATGAAAGTTTTAGTTACTGGCGGCATGGGTTACATAGGTAGCCACACATGTATTGCATTGCATGAAGCAGGTATTACACCTGTTATTTATGATAACTTGTCTAATGCAAGTGCGCGGGTACTTGACCAACTCGAAAAGATTACGGGTACTCGGTTTGAGTTTATTTTGGGCGACATACAAGACGAGCAACAGTTTAAGCTCGCTCTAAAACACACTAAAGCCGAAGCTGTCTTTCACTTTGCAGCTTTAAAAGCCGTTGGCGAATCTACCGAGCAACCGCTGCGTTATTATCAAAATAACGTATCGGGCACATTAAGCATGCTACAAAACATGCAAGATGAAGGCGTTAACCATATTATATTTAGCTCATCGGCTACTGTGTACGGCGAGCCAGACTACCTCCCTATTGACGAAAAGCATCCTATACGCGCAACTAATCCTTATGGTTGGACTAAAGTCATGGTTGAACAAGCCATGCAAGACGTATGTAATGCCAACAGTCAATTTATGGGTATTGCGCTTCGTTACTTTAACCCAGTAGGTGCACACCCAAGTGGTTTATTAGGTGAAAGCCCTAATGGTATTCCTAATAACTTAATGCCCTTTATTGCTCAAACTGCAGTAGGTAAACGTGACGTGGTCAATATTTTTGGTGACGACTACGACACCGAAGATGGCACAGGTGTGCGCGACTATATTCATGTTTTAGATTTAGCTAAAGGTCATGTTGCGGCATTTATGCAGCATAAAACAGATACCGCATTTCATGCTTACAACTTAGGCACAGGGCAAGGTTATTCTGTGCTTGATATGATCAACGCATTTAGCGCATCAGCCAATAAAGATATTCCGTATAAGATTGCACCGCGCCGAGCAGGTGATATTGCCTGTAACTACGCCGATGCCACAAAAGCGCAAAACACACTTAACTGGTACGCAGAACTAACACTTAGCGACATGACAAATGACACATGGCGCTGGCAAACTAATTACCCAAGTGGGTTGGAGAGTTAACATGGCTTTATTAGAAAGTACTCACAGACGTAAAAATCCGCTAACGGGTCGTTGGGTATTAGTGTCACCACATCGTAATAACCGTCCATGGTTAGGCGCAACAGAAGCCGTTAACGAAAACGTACTACCAAAACACGATGAAAACTGCCCACTTTGTCCAAGCAATACCCGTGCAAATGGCGACAGTAACCCTGATTATAAATACACACACGTATTTAGAAATGACTTTGGCGCATTAACACCTAATGCCAGCGAGCAATTACAAAGCTTAGAGTCAGACAGCGATTTATTTATTGCCGACGAAGCCAGTGGCGAATGCCGCGTAATTTGTTTTTCTCCAGAGCATAATAAAACACTTCCAGAGCTTGAGCACGATGCATTGCACGAAGTAGTAAAAACCTGGAAAGAAAATTACACAGAGCTTGCACAGCAGTACGAATGCGTACAAGTTTTTGAAAATAAAGGCGAGATCATGGGTTGTTCGCAACCTCATCCTCACGGCCAAGTTTGGGCTCACTCGCATTTATCAACCGAAATAGAAGCCGAAGATACCCAGCAGCTCGCCTATTATAAAAAGCATGGCACAGCTATGCTTGCCGATTACGCGCAAAAAGAGCAAGCAGATCAAACACGTGTTGTATTTGAAAACGAACATTGGCTTGTTGTTGTGCCATTTTGGGCTGCGTGGCCGTTTGAAACAATGCTAGTAACTAAAGATAACATTCAAAACTTTAGCCAGCTAAACGATGCGCAAACAGACTCTTTGGCTCAGGCACTTAAAGTATTAACCACTAAGTACGACAACGTATTTAATTGCAGCTTCCCATACTCAATGGGATGGCACAATGCACCGGCTAACAGAGGCTCAGATGAGCAACATTGGCGTTTGCATGCCCATTTTTATCCGCCGCTACTTCGCTCTGCTACTGTTAAAAAACACATGGTAGGCTACGAAATGCTAGGCGAAAGCCAACGCGATTTAAGCGCAGAAACCGCTGCTTCTATTTTAAAAGCAGCCAGTACAACACACTATAAAGATACAGCAGGACACACAGATGAAGCTTAACGAATTCCAACAACAATTTTTGTCACTGTATGGCGCGCCTGCTCAAGGTATTGCTGCAGCACCGGGGCGTGTAAACCTTATTGGCGAATTTACCGACTACAACGACGGTTTTGTTTTACCCTGTTCGTTAGAGTTTCGTACCCAAGTAATGTTCAAAGAGCGCGACGACAATATTATTACTGTGCATTCCTTAAATTACCCAGGCGAAAAAGACAGCTTTAGTGTTGATGAAGAAATCACTGAAGGCCAGTCGCAGTGGGGTAACTACATTCGTGCTGTTACTTATGTTCTTAAAAGAGCGGGCTACACACTGCGTGGTGCCGACCTACTAATTGACAGCAACTTACCGCAAGGTAGTGGCTTGTCGTCATCGGCCGCACTAGAAGTTGCAGTTGGCGGTATGTTTAACCATATTGCACAGCTTGGTTTACCGCCAGAGCAAATTGCGCTATTTGGTCAAGAAGCCGAAAACGACTTTATGCATTGCCAATGCGGCATTATGGATCAGCTTATTTCAGCTAAAGGCGAGAACGGTCATGCACTATTAATCGACTGTGAAAACTTAGCAACTAAATCAGTTAAAGTTCCTGATGATTTAAATATTGTTATTGTTAATTCAAACTACCCGCGTAAGTTGGTTGATAGCGAATACAACCAGCGCCGTATTGACTGCGAACAAGCTGCTGTAAAAATGGGTGTAGAAACACTTCGCCAAGCCACCATGGCTGGCCTGCAAGCAGTAAAAGCGACATTAAGCGAAAACGAATATAAACGTGCACATCACGTAATTAGCGAAAACGACCGTGTAATTGCAGCAACTACTGCACTACAAAATAACGATATGGATGCACTTCGCACGCTAATGGCAGCATCGCATCAATCCCTTAAACACGACTTTGAAGTAACCGTACCTGCAACCGATGGCTTAGTAGAAATTTGTAAAGAAGCGATGGGCGAGCGTGGCGCAGTACGTATGACAGGGGGTGGTTTTGGTGGCGCAATTGTGTGTTTATGTCGTGATGCGGAAGTACCATTAATTAAAGCAGCGGTAGAAAAGCATTACTTTGAACGCTTTAGCTTAAATGCTGATATTTACGTATGTTCAGCGGGTTCAGGATTACAAATTACGTCTTTTTAAATAAACTTAAGGAATAAGCATGGCAAAGGTTAATTGGGGAATTATTGGGTGTGGCAATATAGCTCACACCTTTGCTAAAAGCATTGCGTATTGCAGTGATGCACAGCTTATTGGCGCTGCATCAACGAGTATGCAGCGCGCTAAAGAATTTGCCACACCGTACAATATTCAAGGCTATGAGAGCTATCAAGCTCTTATGCAATCCCCAAATATAGATGCTATTTATATTGCCAATACGCACGATCAACACTTTAAAACGATAGCCCAATGCTTAAAACACAATAAGCACGTGTTAAGCGAAAAACCAATTACCGTTAATGCTAAGCAGTTGCAAAGTCTCACTGAGCTTGCAAAACAACAAAACTGCTTTTTAATGGAAGGCGTTTGGATGCGGTTTTTACCAGCCATAGTAAAATTACAACAGCTCCTAAATGAAGGTGTTATTGGTAATGTGCACAGTGTTAATGCCAACTTTAGTTTACCCGGCAGCTTTGCCGACAGCCACCGATTAATGAACCCTGTAACAGCGGGTGGCGCCCTACTCGATTTAGGTATTTATCCTATTTCGATTGCTGATGTGGTATTTAATAAAGCCCCTGAACACATCAAATCCTTTGTACATAAAAGCATAACCGGCGTTGATGAGCGAAGCACTGCTATAGTTGATTACGGTAATGGGCAATTTGCATCTCTTGCCAGCGCACTACAACAAAGTGGCCCCACAGAAGCATGTATTAATGGTGAGCTTGGCTATATTCGAATACCTCAGTTTGTAGGTGCAAAAACACTAGAGCTACACATAAACGACCAAGACCCGCAATGCTTTGAATACAACTTTAGTGACGATGAAAACTTTAAGTTTGAAATTGCACATGTCACGCAGTGTATATTACAAAAACAAACCCAAAGCAGCGTGTTGCCCCTCAGCACTAGCTTACGAGTTATGAACATAATGGATACCTTACGAGCACAATGGCAGTTGCAATATAGCAATGCCGTCGAGTCGGCTGAACTGACAAATTAAAAAATAAAAATACACAACAAGGACACACAATGACACACACTCTCAAGGCGCTTTCAAAAGCCATGTTACTTGCTACGTGCAGTTTATCTGCCAGTGTAGCTGTTGCTCAATCTAATAAACCAGAGCAGCTATACCCGCCAATCACTAGCGAAGTACTCCCAGAGCTTGCAGCTAAAGGTAGCTACAATGTAGGTGTGCAAACACTTGATTTAGTTAACCCTGCGCAATTTGACCCCGCTACACAAGGCCAAAAAGATCGTCCTTTAAAAGTAGAAGTGTGGTATCCGGCTGCAAATACAGCAAAAGCGCCACTTACCAGCTACACAGATGAAACTCGCTCAGGTAAAGAATTTACTTTGCAAGCCGATGCAATGCGTGATGTCGCCATTAATAATAAAGAGCACTACCCTGTCATTGTGCTTTCGCACGGTTATACCGGTTACCGTACAATTATGTACTACCTTGGCGAGCATTTAGCGTCGCACGGTTACATTGTGGTAGCTATTGATCATACTGACTCAACCAATGCCGATGTTGATTTTGAAAACGCACCGTTCTCTGGCTTTTTTAGCACGCTTATAAATCGCTCACGCGATCAGCAGTTTGTTATTAATTATTTTAATGAGCAAAACAACTTTGCAAGCAAGCAAGTAGACAACAAAAGCGCAGGTGTAATTGGTTACTCAATGGGTGGCTATGGCGCGGTAAATACAATAGGTGGTTGTTTCGCTTTTAATGAGCAAACTACGGCTATGTTTACGGGTATGAAAGACCCAGCTCAAATTAAACAAGTACAGCAATTACTAAACAGCTGCGCTGGTGGACAATACCAAAATCCAAAAGTAGACCCTCGTATAAAAGCCATGGTGGCCTTTGCACCGTGGGGCGGACAGCACGCTATATTTGATGCCAAAGCAATGGAAAATATTAAAGTACCTTCGCTTTATGTAGCCGGTAACTTAGATGACATTTCAGGCTACGAAGGCATTAAAAGTCTTTATAACCAAACAGGCAGCAAATATAAGTACATGCTTACTTACAAAAATGCACGCCATAATATTGCACCACACCCAGCCCCTGCTATTGCACAAAGCAGCAGTGAGCTAGATATAGGCCATTACTACGAGCCTTCGTGGTCTATGCGCACACTAAACGAGACCAACAAACACTTTGTACTTGCCATGATGGATTGCCACGTAAAAGGCATAGCCAGCGAGTGTAAATACTTAGATTTACCACAAAACGGCGACCAAGCTGTTGTTGATGGTAAGCCACTGCCACAGTGGCGCGGGTTTGATAATCGCTTTTCTACCGGTATGGATTGGCAACAAGCTAAACCTCACACCAAGTAATAATAAGCTTTAAGCGGTTGTTTTAATCAATAGCCGCGTACGCCCTTAAAATAATGCAAAAATAAAACGCCTTTTATATAAAAGAGTTACCAGCAAATATTAGCGTGTTTATTTTTTAATCTGCTATTTTAAGAAAAAACCATTGCCATTAACTTCGGTTAAAGGCAATCTAGTCATATATAAGATAAGATAAATAACACAAATATCATGTCCAAATACATACTCTCAATTGATCAAGGAACCACAAGCTCTCGGGCCATCTTGTTTACAAAAGATGCAGACGTTTTTGGTACAGCACAACAAGAATTTTCGCAGCATTTTCCACAAAATGGTTGGGTAGAACACGACCCTAACGATATTTGGCAAACAGTGCTTAGCACTAGTCGCGAAGTGTTAACTAAAAACGATGTAAAGCCTGAAGAAATTATTGCCATTGGTATCACCAATCAGCGCGAAACCACTTTGGTGTGGAACAAAAAAACAGGCAAAACAATTTATAACGCTATTGTATGGCAAGACCGTCGCACCAGTGACTATTGCGAAAGCCTAACAACTGATGAGCTTTGCCAAACAATAAGCGATAAAACAGGCTTACTGCTCGATCCTTATTTTTCGGCCACTAAAGTTCGTTGGATTTTAGATAACGTTGAAGGCGCACGCGAACAAGCCCTTGCAGGCGAACTCGCCTTCGGTACGGTTGACACTTACCTACTTTGGCAGCTAACTGGCGGTCAAGAGCACCGCACCGATGCAACCAATGCATCGCGCACCATGTTATTTAATATTCATACCCAGCAGTGGGATCAAGAGCTTTTAGAGTTATTCGATATTCCAGAACCTATGCTGCCAGAAGTAATGGATTCAGCTGACGAGTTTGGTTCAACCAGCGCTGATATTTTTGGCGCGCCAATTCGCGTATGTGGTATTGCAGGCGATCAGCAAGCTGCGCTTGTAGGACACGCATGTTTTGAACAAGGCATGGCTAAAAGTACTTACGGTACTGGCTGTTTTTTAATGCTTAACACAGGCGAAAAAGCACTGACCTCAGAAAACCGCTTATTGACCACTGTTGCCTACAGATTAAACGGCAAGCCAACTTACGCCATTGAAGGCAGTATATTTATGGCTGGCGCAACTATGCAGTGGATTGTTGAAGGCTTAAAGCTACTTAGCCATGCTGGCGAAAGTGAGTCGATGGTTAAAGATGTACCGCTCGATCATGGTGTATTTTTAGTGCCTTCGTTTACGGGTTTAGGCGCTCCTTACTGGGACCCTAATGCACGTGGCGCTATTTTAGGGCTAACACGCGACTCTGGTATTAGCACTATTGTTGCGGCTGCTTTGCAATCAGTTGGTTACCAGACCAAAGATTTACAAAAAGCGATGGAGCGTGATGGCCTTCGCCCAAGTGTGCTTCGTGTAGATGGCGGTATGGTAAAAAATAATTGGGTTATGACCTTTTTATCAAATATTTTAGGTGCAACAGTTGAGCGCCCAACAGTGACCGAAACCACTTCTTTAGGGGTCGCTTATTTAGCGGGCTTGCAAGCAGGTGTGTACGAGTCGACTGAACAGTTATCTAAAATGTGGACATGCGACCGTCGCTTTGAGCCCACCATGAGTGCCGACGAGCGTAACGATCTATACGCAAAATGGCAGCACTGCGTAGCTCAAGTCTGCTTAACGAATAAAAACTGCCCGCAGTAAATACTAAGTGGCTAAGGCCAGTACTTTAGCCACTTTGCTTTTTTAACTTAGCTAAATGCTAGATTTAAAAGGCATGCTTTACTGCTTAAAATTGAAAATGGATTGGCGTCAAAATTAAAGAATAAAAAACTGGGTTTTCTATTGTCAAATGAAAACAGCAGCTTTATGATGCTTATGTCTTATTTATATTACAAATAAAAAGGTTAGCTCGGTGGAATTAGCAGATAACGAATATGACTTACTAGTCATCGGTGGCGGTGTAAACGGCACTGGAATAGCAGCTGATGCAGCTGGCAGAGGGTTAAAAGTTCTATTGTGCGAACAATCAGACCTTGCCTGTGCAACATCTTCAAACAGTTCTAAGCTGATCCACGGCGGTCTGCGCTACCTTGAGCACTACGAATTTAGATTAGTAAAAGAAGCGCTAGCAGAGCGTGAAGTGCTACTTAAAAACGCACCTCATATTATGTGGCCGCTAACCTTTAGATTGCCGCATCAAAAACACCTGCGCCCTGCGTGGATGATTCGTATTGGCTTGTTTATGTATGACAACCTAGCAAAACGCGAAACACTAGCGGGTTCTCGAAGCATTAAATTTGGTGAAAATAGCGTTTTAGAACCCTCTATTACTAAAGGTTTTGAATACTCAGATGGCTGGGTTGATGACTCTCGCCTAGTCGTTTTAAACGCCCTAGCAGCGCAAAAAAAAGGCGCTGTTATTACCACGCAAACTAAGTGTGTAAATGCTAAACGTGAGCAAGGTAAATGGCAGGTAACGCTTGAGCAGCAAAAGAGCAAAGCTAAATACACCATTTCTGCCAAAGGCATTGTTAATGCTGCGGGTCCTTGGGTTGCTAAATTATTTGACGAAGCACTAACAGAAAAATCACCACAAAATATTCGCCTTGTAAAAGGTAGCCACATTGTAGTGCCTCGCATTCACGATGAAAAACAAGCTTATATTTTACAAAATAAAGATCAGCGTATTGTGTTTGTTATTCCGTTTGAAGATGACTTCTCACTTATTGGCACAACCGACGTAGAACACAAAGGTGAGGCACAAGACGTTAAAATTAGTGATGAAGAAATTGATTACTTAATTGATATTACTAATACCTACTTTAAACAACCGATTAAACGCGAAGACATAGTACATACCTTTTCTGGTGTACGCCCATTACTTGATGACGAATCAGTTAATGCACAAGCCGTTACTCGCGATTATAAATTAGAGCTTTCGAGTGATGCGAAACAAACACCTCTACTGAGTGTGTTTGGCGGAAAAATTACAACTTATCGCAAACTTGCCGAAGCTGCGGTTAATAAGCTTGAAGATTTTTATCCGCAAATGAGCAATGCGTGGACCAAACATAGTCCGCTCCCTGGTGGTGATTTTAGCTCTGTAGAAGCACTTAAATCAGAGCTAAAAGCAAAATACGAATGGCTACCTGAAATAACACTTAAACGCTTTGTACGCACTTATGGTACTCGTGCTAAACATATATTAGGTAGTGCAACTGGGTTGAGTGATTTAGGCCAAGATTTTGGCCATGGTTTATTTGCAGCAGAAGTAGATTACTTGCTAAATGAAGAGTGGGCAGAAAACGCATACAATATTTTATGGCGCCGCAGTAAATTAGGACTACGTTTTAATGAGGCGCAAGTTGCTGCACTTAATGATTATATTGAGCATAACCAAGCAGCTAAAAGCGCTTAATTATTCAGTTATAATAGCTTCCTGTTACCCCTTTATAATTTAACCGTTATAAAGGGGTTTATTTTTTTGACTCTAAATTAAATAAATAATTAAAGCCGCTAAGCGTCGCTGATTTAATATCAAACTCAACACACTTCACACCTATTTGGTTAAGCGCCGTAGTAAAACACTTATTCAGCTGCTTTGTGCCAATCACCACAACTTGCGTATCACTTAATAATTGCCATTCGCTAGCGTGGCGAGCTGCTCGTACATCGCTGCCAATTAATACACCCGACAAATAGGCTTTGGCTTGTACTGGCGTTAACTCCTTTGAAAGCTGGCGGGTACGCACACTAAAAATACCATGTGCCAAGTTACCGCTATCACTACCTAAAGTTAGCTCACAGCCTTGCTCAAATGCTTTAAAGTCAAATTCACCTTCTGCACAGTCGTTAGGAATTAAAACACTTTGATGACATAACAAATCATATAACTCACCGGTCATGGCTGTTTTAAAGCAAATGATTTCGCCGTTGTTTATAAGCACCCATTTGGTATGTGTGCCAGGCAAACAGAGTAATATTTTACCTTGTTGATACTCTGGGTTTTGCTTTAAAAACCCTAAAATTTGTAGCTCTTCGCCGCGCATTACATCAAACAAGCCATTTTGCAGCGTACACTTTGTGCCAGGTAACGCTTTAATAATATGTCCATCGCAATCAAAGCTAACCGCAGCATTAAGTAACCCTTCAGGATTAATCGGGCATTCTAAATAAGGCGTTTCGTGCCAGCCGATGCTTGAGGTAATTTGTCCTGCAATATATATAGGTAAGCTGCCATATTCTTGCTTCCACACTGCAATGGTGTCGATTAGGGTTTGCTCAAAATTTTGATTTGCCTTAACAACACCTGGGCCATCACGTTGTGCTAATAGTTTAAGTGTTGATTGCGCTCGTACTTCGCACAAATAAGCGCGTAAATGGCTCGTGCCCCAGTCAACAGCAATAAAAAGAGATGAAGTAGCCAAGCTTTAAAGCCTCCCACCGTCAATTTTAATACTTTGCCCGGTGATCATACTGCTTTCATCGGCGGCTAAAAAGAGTGCCAAATTAGCAACATCTTCAGGAGTTACTAATTTTTTAAGCGCCATGGCTTCCATCCACTTAACTTGCTCTTCTTCGGTAAACCAGCTTGCTAGTTGACGGTCGGTAGCCACCCACCCTGGTAAAATAGCGTTAACGCGAATACCAAACTCGCCGTAATCGCGAGCCAGTGCCTTAGTCATACCTATTAGGCCTGCTTTTGCGGTTACATAGCCTGCCATTTGAGGTTGCCCCATAATAGCGTTAATAGAACTAAAGTTAATGATACTGCCCGCTCCATCGCCCTTCATAAAAGACATAGCAACTTGAGAGGCAAAAAATGCAGGGTTTAAGTTTATTTGTAAGCACTGATCCCAATCTTGCACTGTAACGTCTTCGCTTGCTTGACGGCGGTCGTTCGCTACATTATTAACTAGTACATTAATGGCACCAAAAGCGGCGCATGCATCCACAAGTGATTGCTGAAGTGCATGAGAGTCAGTTACATCAACTTGCCTATACCATAGTTTTGCATTGGGTAAATCACGAATAAGCGATTGCGCTGCCTTATCATCAATATCTATAAATGCTACTTTTGCATTTTGGTTTACAAAGGATTTAACCATTGCTCTACCAATGCCTGATGCACCGCCTGTAATAAAAATAACTTTACCAGAAAGACTATGATATTGAGCTAGGGTGTTCAAATTCAACTCTCCATACAGCGCATTTTCAATTTTAATTAAACCCTTTATAAACTTACATTTACAGTATAAAGAGCCAAACTAAGTTGTTATTGCTGTGCTAAAATATTTAACTAATTAAAAGTTTATATCATATCCTTAAGTACATTAATACGATATATGATATATAATAAAGCAATATATCAACTCGGAATCCTGCGCAATGAAAAGCCAACCCCGTCAAAATTTAACACAACAATTAACCCACGATTTGGGTTTTGCTATTGTGCGTGGTGTTTACCCTGTAAGCGAAGGCCTGCCTTCTGAAGCCGATTTATGTATAAAGTATGATGTAAGTCGCAGCGCTACCCGCGAAGCGGTAAAAATGCTCTCTGCTAAAGGGTTAATTTCATCGCGTCCTAAGCAAGGTATTCGTGTATTACCTGAAAGTAGCTGGAACATGTTTGATACCGACGTACTACGTTGGATTTTAAGCAGTAAGCCATCACTGTCGTTATTAAAAGAGTTTACTCAAGTACGCGTTGCCCTTGAACCACAAGCGGCCGCTCTTGCAGCACTAAATGCAACTGCTGAACAACTCGCTGATATAGATAGTGCCTTAGCCCGTATGGCTGAAGCAGACGAAGGCTTAGACGACCCATTAGAAGCCGACATTGCTTTTCATACCAGCATATTAGTGGCCAGTAACAATCGCTTTTTTGTGCAGTTAACTGAGTTTATTAGTACTGCCCTTAGAGTAAGTATTCGTTATACAAACCACATTAAAGGTGTACCGGGCGCAGACGTTGCTAAGCACGCTGATATTTTAGAGACCATAAAGTCACGCGATCCTGAGCGCGCTAAAAAAGCAGTAGAAACAATTTTAGAAGAAGCACTACAGTTAATTGAATCTAAATTAGTGTAATGTTAGTTCAACATATTATATAAATATTGAGTCCATCGAATTTACTCTTTGTAGTATATTTTATGGACTTTTTTATTGCCTATAAGGTTTAATACCAATCCGCAATAATACTTAATCATTTTGCGGGGCTAAACCTGTCGCTACCTGCGTTAAAAAATTCTCATTTAGAGCAACTAAATAGCGAATTTTTTGCCTAGCTATCAACACGTTTTTCCGCCCTCAAAATAGATCATTTAATTAAGCGAATTGGTATAAATTACAGACATTAAAAAATCCGATATCAGTCTCCTGATATCGGATTTTTAATTATTTAAATCAGCTTAATAACTCGGGTTATTAACTAAGATAAAACGCCTTTTTACAGGCTAGAATTACAATCCTAATTTCTTCTCAAGATAGTGGATGTTAGTACCACCATTTTGGAAGTTTTCATCTGCAAGAATTCTCTTATGCAAAGGAGTATTAGTTTTAATTCCGTCAATTACTAGCTCGTTAAGTGCATTGCGCGCGCGGGCAATAGCTACGTCACGGTTTTCACCGTAAGTGATTAACTTACCTATCATTGAATCGTAATGTGGTGGAACCGTATAGTCAGCGTAAATATGGCTGTCCCAACGAATACCTAAGCCACCAGCAGGATGGAAACGTGTAATTTTACCCGGTGAAGGGATAAACGTTTCAGGGTCTTCAGCATTAATACGACACTCAATAGCATGGCCACGAATAACAACGTCGTCTTGCGTGAATGATAATGGTTGACCCGCAGCAATTTTTAACTGCTCTTTGATTAAATCAATACCAGTAACCATTTCAGTTACAGGGTGTTCAACCTGAATACGTGTATTCATTTCGATGAAGTAAAACTCGCCGTTTTCGTATAAAAACTCAAACGTACCTGCACCGCGGTAACCGATTTCGATACATGCACGTGTACAGCGTTCACCAATAAATTTACGTGTTTCTGCAGTAATACCTGGCGCTGGTGCTTCTTCAACTACTTTTTGGTGACGACGTTGCATAGAACAATCACGTTCACCTAAATGTACTGCATTACCTTGGCCATCTGCTAATACTTGAACTTCGATATGGCGTGGGTTTTCAAGGAATTTCTCCATGTAAACCATGCTATTACCAAAGAACTGCTTAGCTTCTTGCTGTGTTAATGCAATTGAATCAATAAGTTCAGCTTCGCTACGAACAACACGCATACCACGACCACCACCGCCACCAGCGGCTTTGATGATTACCGGGTAACCGATTCGTTTAGCGATTTGCATGTTACGTTCTTTATCATCTGATACCGGACCATCAGACCCTGGTACACATGGAACGCCTGCTTTACGCATTGCTGAAATAGCAGAAACTTTATCACCCATAAGGCGAATAGTGTCACCTTTTGGACCAATAAATACAAAACCACTTTGCTCAACTTGGTCGGCAAAATCAGCGTTTTCTGCAAGGAAACCGTAACCTGGATGAATCGCTACAGCGTCAGTTATTTCAGCCGCAGCAATAATGCGCGGGATATCTAAATAACTTTCAGTTGCTGATGGTCTACCAATACAGATGGTTTCATCTGCAAGCAATACATGCTTAAGATCGCGATCCGCCGTTGAATGCACAGCAACCGTTTTGATCCCAAGCTCTTTGCAGGCGCGCAATATACGAAGTGCAATTTCACCTCGGTTTGCAATGACTACTTTATCTAACATTAGAGTTGGCCTTTTAGGTTACGCTATTATTCAATGATGAATAGAGGTTGATCAAATTCTATTGGCTCGCCATTTTCAGCTAAGATAGCTCTTACTGTACCGGCTTTATCTGACTCAATTTGGTTCATCATTTTCATAGCTTCGATAATACAAAGCGTATCGCCAACTTTAACTTGCTGACCAACTTCTACATACGCTGGAGCTTCAGGAGACGCTGCTGCATAGAAAGAGCCAACCATTGGTGATTTAACTTGATGGCCAGTAGGTTCTGCTGGAGCTGCTGCTTCAACTGCTACAGGAGCTGCTGCAACTGGAGCTGGGGCTGCTGGCGCTGGTGCATATTGCTGTGGAGCAAATTGCGGGTAACCAGGGCCTGCGCTCATGTTGTTACGGTTAATACGTACTGACTCTTCACCTTCAGTGATTTCTAGCTCAGCAATACCTGATTCTTCTACTAATTCGATAAGCTTCTTTATCTTGCGAATATCCATTACACGACCCGCCTGTTTGTTTGTGTGTTAATTTAAAATTAAATCGAGTTTTTCAACCGGCTCACAGCGGCATTTAATGCTGCGTGGTAACCCATTGCACCTAATCCACATATCACGCCTTGTGCCACATCAGAAAAATACGAATGATGACGAAAGGCTTCACGTGCGTGCACATTACTTAAGTGCACTTCAAAAAACGGAATATCAACACTTAGCAATGCATCACGTAATGCAACGCTTGTATGCGTAAATGCAGCAGGGTTAATTATTATGTAATCAACCGCTTGCCAAGCACTGTGTATTCGCTCAATGAGGGCTTGCTCACTATTACTTTGAAAATGTGCTAACTCAACATCTAGACTATCAGCGGCACTGGTTAGTTCGCTCATAATTTCACTTAGCGTTTGAAAACCGTATTTATCCGGTTCACGTTTGCCAAGCATGTTCAAATTTGGACCATTTATAACTAAAAGGTTAAATTTTGCAGCCATAATACGCGATATATCCTATAAGTAATGAGTTAAGCGGTTGCTAAGTAGTTTTTCGCTTTTAAGTAAGCAGAAAAAAGTAATGTAGCAACAAATTCTCACGTTAACCAACTATTATAGTGATTTCGATGTAAATAGCAGCAAAATACTGGTCCAATCTCTGTTTTGGGAACGGATGACTAGGAGGGAGTCGTAAGCCACTTAGTATATCCAAGTGGCTCTATTGCACTATTATTGTGCGCTGGCGCGCACTGTAGCAAGGTGTTTAGCAAAATCTTCTGCGTTTAAAAAGCCGGTTACACGTTGTGTAGTTAACTCTTTACCTTGGCTGTTAAAAAACAAAATACTAGGTAAACCAAACACGGTGTACTCTTCCATTAGCTCAATTGTTTTATTGTCACTGTTAGTTAAATCAACTTGAATTAACTGATAATGGCTAAATTCACTTTGCACTTTGGCATCTGGAAACGTGTAATGCTCAAACTCTTTACACGCCACACACCAGTCAGCATATAAGTCGACCATAACCATTCGACCTTCATTACTGGCTTGCGCTACGGCTTCTTTTAGCTCAGCTAAATCCGCCACCTTTTTAAACTCATTACTTTGCGAGCTTACTTGCACAGCTTGTGCTGGCCAAAAGTAGTTTTTAGTTAACGTAAACCCTGTCATAACTAATAGCGTTGCAGCAAACCATAATGCAGTTTTTAACTTGCTTTGTGTTTGGCTACTTTGCCAGTGATGTAGATAAAGTGCCGTTGCTAATGCAAGCACACCGGCCATTAATAATATAATGTCGGCGCTTACTAGTCGCTCAAGTAATATAAGCGGCACAACAAGCATCACAAAGCCAAACAAGGTTTTAACTTGCTCCATCCAACCACCTGCTTTAGGCAGCAATTTACCGCCAGATGTACCAAGTAATAAAAGTGGTAACCCCATACCTAAACTAAGCACGTATAGTGTTAAACCACCTACTAAGTAATCACCACTTTGCGCAACAAATAAGAGCGCCGCCGACAGTGGCGCAGTAGTACAAGGTGATGCAATTAGCCCCGACAGTACGCCCATTAAAAATACGCCAACGTAGTTGCCGCCTTTTTGATTGTTACTTACTTGGGTTAGCTTGCTCATCATACTACTTGGCAATTTAATTTCGTACCAACCAAACATCGACATAGCCAATAATACAAATAGTAAACTAAAGCTAACTAGTACAAATGGATGCTGTAAATACCCCTGAACTTGCCCACCAAGCGCCGCAACAACTAAACCAAGCGCTGCATAGGTAACTGCCATGCCTTGTATATATACAAACGACAACGCAAACGCTTTTTTAGTTGAAAGGTTTTGCTGACCCGCAATTAAGCTCGACAAAATAGGAAACATAGGGAATACGCAAGGCGTAAAAGCAAGGCCTACACCAACAACAAAAAATATAAGTAAATTAGTTATTAAGCCCTGACTTGCTAACTGTTCAGTAAAAGTAAGTTCTTTTTCGGTATAATCCGAATTTGTTGTAGGTTCAGTAGCTGGCTCGTTGAGTGCTGCAAATGTACTTTGCGCTGTTGCCGCTTCATCGGTAGCGCTATTTTGATCTACATTTTTAACCTGTGCGCCACTAATAACACTAAGTGGGATGCTAATTACTTCTGGTGGATAGCAAAGCCCTGCTTTTGCACAGCCTTGGTAACGAACTTTAACCACGGCGCCTTCGGTTACATTACTTAGCTTACTAATAACACTCGCGGAATTAAAAAAAACCTCTGTTTTACCAAAAAATTCATCTTCAATAATTTCGCCACGGCCAGAGTCGCCTACTTGAATGTTTGCACCTTTGGCGATAATTTCTATTTTCTTTTTATATAAATAATAGTCTGGCGCTATATCCCAACCTACAAACAAGGTACTGCCTTGTTGGTCAAAATCAAAAACAAACGCTTGGTCTACAGGTAAAAAAGTCTGTTGCGGAGGCCCAAGTAGATCACCAAGCACATTATTAGTCGCAGCCTTTACGGGTACGGTTAATAATGTAACCAACAATAAAAAGAAAAAACGCATTAATTCAGTACCTCGTCCATCCAATTAAAATACGCCAAATTACCTGTTGAAACTTCTACAACCTGAATCTCCGGCACTTCGTAGCTATGTAGCTCTTTTATTGTTAAAAACACATCGTTCATTTTATCTGCTTTTGTTTTTATAAGTAGCTTGGCTTCAGTTGCTTCTGCTACTTCGCCCTCCCACATATAAATAGAGCCCATGTTAGGTAAAATATTTACACAAGCTGCTAGCTTTTTTTCTACCAACGCCCTTGCTAGGCTGCGTGCTTCTGCTTCGTCTTTGCAAGTCGTAAAAATCATTTTAAAATGCGTAGTCATTATGAACCTATACTTATTGGACAGTGTCTAGCTTCATAGTATCTGATAGCCGATACAATGTGTAGACGCTTAAATATCAGTAAAATGACTATACCTATGCCCTAACCTTGAAAAGAGACCTAGTCACCCTCATTTATATTTCATCAACTCTTTTGAGTGTCATTATTTAGAGAGCGCTATGTTTAGATTTTTATTTGTGTTGTTTATCATCATCCCTATTATCGAAATCGCCTTACTAATTCAAGTAAGCGATGTAATTGGCGGATTTGCAACAATTGCACTTGTTGTTATTACCGCGATTTTAGGTGCCAAAATGGTTAAAACACAAGGTATAGGTGCGCTGCAAAACGTACAAGCGCAAATGGCGCAAGGGCAAATGCCAGCCAAAGAATTATTTACCGGTATATGCGTTGTAATTGCAGGGGTATTATTACTTACTCCTGGCATTATGACCGACGTGTTTGGGTTACTATTATTAACGCCTGCAATTCGTAACAAACTGGCCGCAGGTCTTGCTAGCCAAGCAACTGTTAGAATGAGCGCAGGTAGGCAACAAGGGCCGTCGCCGTTTGCTGGGCAGCAACATGCTGAACGAGAGCAAGGGCAAATGGAACGACCAACGACTATTGATGGCGAATATGAGCGAAAAGATTAAAAATTTATCATTTTTTCTCTTGGAATTTTACACTCTACCCCCATTAATGAATGCAAATTAGAAAAGCTTTTTTCTGTACTGTTCAGAAACTGTTAGGAGAACTAAAAAACATGAACATTCGTCCTTTACAAGATCGCGTAATCGTTAAACGTCTAGAAGAAGAAACAAAATCTGCTGGCGGTATTGTATTAACTGGCTCTGCAGCTGAAAAATCAACTCGCGGAGAAGTTGTAGCCGTAGGTAATGGTCGCGTTTTAGATAACGGTGACGTGAGAGCGTTAGAAGTTAAAGCCGGTGACACTGTGTTATTTGGCTCATATGTTGAAAAAGTTGAAAAGATCGAAGGTCAAGAGTACCTGATCATGCGTGAAGATAATATTTTAGGCATTGTAGGCTAAACCTACTTTTCGTTTATAAACATTTAAGAATTTAGAGGAATTTAAAACATGGCAGCAAAAGAAGTACTTTTTGCAGGTGACGCACGCGCTAAAATGCTAACTGGCGTAAACATCCTGGCAAACGCAGTAAAAGTTACATTAGGTCCTAAAGGCCGTAACGTTGTACTAGACAAATCATTTGGCTCTCCAGTTATCACTAAAGATGGTGTATCTGTAGCAAAAGAAATCGAACTTGAAGACAAGTTTGAAAACATGGGCGCACAAATGGTTAAAGAAGTTGCATCTAAAGCAAATGATGCAGCCGGAGATGGTACAACTACCGCTACAGTACTTGCACAGTCTATTGTTAATGAAGGCCTTAAAGCTGTTGCAGCAGGCATGAATCCAATGGATCTTAAGCGCGGCATCGACAAAGCAGTTATTGCTGCTGTTGCAGAGCTTAAAGCGTTATCTGTTCCTTGTTCTGATACTAAAGCAATTGCACAAGTAGGTACTATTTCTGCTAACTCTGATCAAGAGATTGGTAATATCATTGCTCAAGCAATGGAAAAAGTAGGCCGCAACAGTGGTGTTATTACTGTAGAAGAAGGTCAATCACTTGAAAACGAACTAGATGTTGTTGAAGGCATGCAGTTTGACCGTGGTTACTTATCTCCTTACTTTATCAACAGCCCAGAAAAAGGCACTGTTGAACTAGATAACCCATTTATTCTACTTGTAGATAAAAAAATATCTAACATCCGTGAATTATTACCAACATTAGAAGCGGTTGCTAAAGCAAGTAAACCACTACTAATCATTGCAGAAGACCTTGAAGGCGAAGCACTAGCTACATTAGTAGTTAATAACATGCGCGGTATTGTTAAAGTATCAGCTGTTAAAGCACCTGGCTTTGGCGATCGTCGTAAAGCAATGCTACAAGATATCGCTGTATTAACTGGCGGTACTGTTATTTCTGAAGAAATCGGCTTAGAGCTTGAAAAAGCAACAGTTGAAGACCTAGGTACAGCTAAACGCGTAATTATCACTAAAGATGATACAACTATCATTGACGGTGCTGGCGAAGAAGCGGGTATTACTGGTCGTGTTTCTCAAATTAAAGCACAAATTGAAGAAGCTACATCTGACTACGATAAAGAAAAACTTCAAGAGCGCATGGCTAAATTAGCTGGCGGTGTTGCAGTAATCAAAGTAGGTGCTGCTACTGAAATCGAAATGAAAGAGAAAAAAGACCGCGTTGAAGATGCATTAAATGCAACTCGTGCAGCGGTTGAAGAAGGCGTAGTACCTGGCGGCGGTGTTGCACTTGTACGTGCTGCGAGCAAGCTAGTTGATTTAGTTGGCGACAACGAAGATCAAAACCACGGTATTAAAGTTGCACTTCGTGCGATGGAAGCGCCACTTCGTCAAATCGTAACAAACGCAGGCGACGAAGCATCAGTTGTAATTAACGCAGTTAAAGGCGGCGATGGTAACTACGGTTACAACGCAGCAACTGGCGAATACAACGACATGATTGAAATGGGTATCCTAGATCCAACTAAAGTAACACGCTCTGCGCTACAGTTTGCTGGGTCTATTGCGGGTCTAATGATCACTACTGAAGCAATGGTAGCTGAAATCCCTAAAGACGAATCTGCTGGTGCACCTGATATGGGTGGCATGGGCGGAATGGGTGGTATGGGCGGAATGATGTAATCATCATTACCCATATTAACCATTGATTTATAAGGGTTTATCCACTCTACGTAGAGACATATGTAGAGACATGGATAAACCCTTTTGTATACTAAGGTATACACCTGCCCTACTTTCCTATTCTACCTAGTAAATAAAACTACTTCTTCAGACCCTCTTTTAAATTATTTAGATTAGCTCACTACATATATGCTGTGGGTACTAAAGCACTCTTACGATTGCGTCGTTCCATGTTTTTTAAAACAACGTTCAGTTGAAAAGCTGAATCTTATGTAATACTTTAATGATTCATGAAAGACAAACACCCACCTACACACTTGCAAGGAAGCTAAATGAAACATCTACTTTTACTGAGCATACTGATTTTATCTGGCTGCATGTCAATACCAAGCACTGAGTCTATGGCGACAAGTATGTTTAACATACCTTCCTCTGGACATTCAGAGTTTGATGGAACTAAGCATATTCGTATGAGCAATATGGGATGTATTAATATTAGATTTGAGCTTTACCAAGACACGCTCAAAGCAGAAAAAGGTATTGTTCTTTTGAAAGCAGGGACGAATACAATTACAAATATAGGTAACGATTCATCACTACATTTTAGGTTAGATGATGGCGTGCATAGCTTCTCAGCCTCAAGCCTCTTAACAGAGCATGAGACCACACAGTTCAAATATGGAATCACAAGTAACTTTTCATATAAAACTTATATTGTCCCAGAAGAATTTATAAGAAAAATAGCTAACTCAGATACTTTTATAGCTAAAGTAAATCTTTTAAATAACACCTATCTCGAAGGTAAATGCTCTACCTTAACCCTTAAAGAAGCAAGGGAGATGAACCAGTACTCAGACGTACAGATAACTCAAGAGACTCTCGATATATCTAACAAAATAGTAGCAATAACAGGCTTCCGTAAATTTGTAGAGATGATGGATTCAGCTAACTGGTAAATCAGTCAGACTAAAATTTTACGCTAAAAAACCTTAAGTCACATCTATATAAATTTAAACAGAGAGTCATGATTTGAAAACTTTATTCACACTTATTCTTATATCGTTCAACTTCAGTACATTAGCTAATGTCGATGAGTATCAATTCTGTCAAACTCGTGTTGATTCAATTAGACAGTTATCTAAACTATCTATAAATGAACTCACATCGCTTAAAAAATCTATTGCTATTGCATCTTCAATAGAAGAGCTTAATACAGCCACTTCTAAAGATTTTTCACCAGTAGTTACTTCTATCCAAGAACACCAAAAAATAACTAAAGCATTGGCAGAAAAAACAACTTTACAGTTACTTAAAATGCTCGAAACAAGTGCTATAAGTAAAGCAATAAGCTTGCATGGTAACGAGAATGAAAGAATTTGGAGTTTTCAATTTGATAAGTGTGTAGAAGACAATTTAGACTAAGGGTTAAAAGCATATAGCAAACTTTCAAGAGGTTAAATGGATCGCTCCCATTTCTTAATTAATTATCTTAAACGACTACTTTTTGGCTCTCAATAAGGTGTAACTCTTATTTGAATAATCGAAACAAGGCTAGGGAAATGGCATTACATCCACACTTAAATGACTTCTACAACGAGTGGCTAACCAAAGCAGATAATTATGATGGGCAGCAACTATCTGACTACTTTAATAAGGCTTTTTCATTATTCACTTTATATAATAAATTGTATGCAGAGGCTACTTTCGAACTTGCCAGAAGAAATGTAATCACTTTAAGTAACACGTTCCCTGATCGCAAAGGAGCTACAGAATATGCACCTAAATTTATTGGATATATGCCTCTTTACATTGCTATCACTGACGATCAAAATTGTAGTGATTGTTTACAAAGCTTAATTGGACATATCAGTGAACATAATTTTTATATTAAGTTGAGTATGCCCTACGGTGAGCCCCAGATTGAAAAGGATAATGACTTAGTGAAAAGACTTAACTCCAAAATTCCCTCTGTCAAAGTCACTGCAATCTTAGATCTAATTTACTCTGTCAGATGTAATATGTTCCATGGGAATAAGCAGTTTGATCATGTGCAGGTAGAGTTACTTAGCCCTATCACCGTTATACTTCGAGCTGTAATTATAACGTTATATGCAGCTCTGAGAGATGAGCTATAACGGCTCATTGCAGAGAGCGTCTGTAATGTATGGTTTATAAGGGGGGTATGGGAGAGGTATTAGATGGTATAAGCGATTGCATCGCCCCATGCTGCTTAAAAAAAACGTTATGATCGTTTGTTCATTTTTTTTCGTTACATTATATTAACAGCGTTAGGGGGCTATTTGAGGTCCATACGAGTTTAGTAGTAATAGTGGTACACCTAAGAGACCTCAAGTGTACGCACATCAGTTAGCCCTGCTTTTTAGATAGGGTAAATTCCATCAAGGCTATTAACGAGCACATCAGTGATAAGGCTACCAAAGCAACCATTACAGCGTGTCCATAAATCAACTTCAGAATAGTGGCCCTCATGGCCACAGTCAGAGCATTTATAGAAGCCTCCGTGACTTCTGACAGTTAATAGACAATCAGGTGAAGACTACATTCATTTTTTATATGTGCTCTTTACTAGCCCACCAGCGTTATCACTTTTCATATCTAATTTATTCAATAGGTTACACCACCTTACCTGCTGAAACTGCCATCGCTTTGACCTCTGCGCTTGCTGGGTGGTCTCCCTCATTCGTTATGAGTTCCCATGTAGGCTTAAACTCCTCATTCCACTTATCGAGCTCCTGCCACAGCTCAGCATTCTTAACTGGCTTTTTATTCGCGCCTTTCCAATTCTTAGCCTTCCACCCTGCTAACCACGTGCTGATTCCTTGATTGATATAATTGCTAGAAGTATATATAGCAATAGGTCTATCAGCTAATTGCCTTTCATTGATACGCCTAAAAGCCTCTATAATCGCGGTGAGCTCCATTGCTTGCTGGGTTGTTTCCTTAGCGCTTCCTTTTAACCTTGAGCGCTGTAGGTTGCCCTCGCTGTCTTTACGTGTCATCAGGAAAGCCCATCCGCCTTTTTTCGTCTGTGAGACCCACGAACTGTGAAAATATACGCGTAGTGCGTTGTCTCTTGGTTGTGTCATTGCTGCTCCTTATTATATAGAGATAAATACGCTCTGAGGGGTTCAGAGCACCTAAAAATTGATTATTATATAGTTATTGCTTTTGCTGCTTTGATTTGGCGTATAAACGCTTTACAGTGGCTTCTGATACACCTAATTGTTTAGCTGTGACTGATATTGATAAACCACTTTCGCGTAACTCTGCGACCTTCTCAGGGCTTGCTTTGGCTGGTCTTCCTATTGTCTTACCTTCTGCTCTGGCTCTGGCTTGCCCCTCGATGGTGCGCTCTCTTATACGATCCTTTTCGAAGGCTGAGAAGGCTGAGAATATTGCCAACATCAACTTATCTTCAGAGGTCATTACACTATTAAAAGGTAAGTCTAGGCTATGGACTTTGATACCTTTCTTAACTAACAGGCCAATAGTTTGCTGAATGTCTATATTATCACGGCCTAAGCGGTCTAGTTTAAGGACCACGAGAGTATCTCCAGCCATCAGTTTATGTTCAACCATAGCTTTAAAGCCTTTGCGCTCCATAGCACAAACTGCGCCTGATACTGTCTCCTCAACAACAAAGCCATCTTTTACCTCATAACCTTTATCTTTGAATGATTGCACTTGATTAGCGGTGGTTTGCTCTGTAGTTGATACACGGCAATAGAAGTATGTTCGCTGGCTCACTATATTTCTCTACGGTTAAAAAGTAGGGGTATTTTATGAGCCTAGCCAATAAGTGTCAACGCCCTACTTTTAATACACCCTATAACTAGCTCATTTCACCCAGCTCATATATGAATGTTTTTGAGCCACTCTTGTACCACCGTTTCCAATGGCTTGAATTAAAATCAACGGCGCAGTAACATTTATTTAGTTTAAGACTCATAAAGGAACACTTCATAGAATAGTGGTCTCTCTGTACGTAAAACATCAGCTAAACATAATAATGCTGTAAGTTCAGTAAGTTGCAAAGTGAAAGACTCGAAGCAAGAAAAGTAATATACCTCCCCAAAATACCAGACCCCCCGCACAAGCGACACGGCACTTAGATTCGTTCGCTAAATATATTAGTGCATAAAACATAGAGGAATTAAGGAGCCCATTTAATGGCAAAACAACGCCCTGTAACATGTAGAGAGTGCGGTAAGCGTAGAGTAAAAGCATTAACAACTAATCCAATTACAGGTAAGCAGCGTCGCTCTACGATAAGCATATGCCAAGACTGCCACACTAAGACTATTGACTATAAGTTCTTTAGTAGCTCATTTGGTCAATGGTTACGTAGGGCCTTCCAACGTCAGTGTACAAACTCAATACCTGCTGATACCAATGAGTTAAGAGGTCTAATTCACCTGTGGAAGTTCTATCGTAAAGCGTGTGGATTTCAAAGCGATGGTGAAACAGTTACCAAAACTTATGAATACCACTTGTGTCACATAGACCCACTTAAGGGAAAAGGAGACCTCGTAGGTAAGCTTACCCCCTCTAATCTTATGATTGCACCTGCGACACTTAATAGAGAGCATTCAAACATCCCCTTCCCTTACAATGCTCAACAGTCAGTGCAAAAAGGCGATGAGATAACTGATGACAACTTTAAGCAGATATGTCGAGAAAGGTATAATCTGCCATTACTAGCAGCAGAGTTCTGTTTAATACCTCAGAAAAAAGATAAAGCATTGCCAGTTTTTGAGTCAAGAGGTGTAGATATACCAACTACTTTATCTAAAGAATTAAAACGTCTTGGCTTCCCTGTAGAGCACATTATTGAAGAAAGCTTTTGTGATAAACACAACACAACGCCTGAGACTCTTGCGATAGACGTTTTCGATACGTTCTTTAAAGTTGGTGGGACCCTTGCTGTAGCTCACTTAAATAAATATAAAGAAACAAGCCCTGAAGGTGAACTATCAAAAACACATATTATGGATATTATTAAATATGACTTCACATTACCTTCAGAGAAAATAAGGTTATCGAGGGAAAAGAAAAAGCAAAGCAACTTATGGGAAGATATTGGCTTTTAAGCCTATCCTATAGTTATCCTATGCAATTCCCTTGAGAGTCTTTATATATATGGCCTACAGGGGAATTAGCACCATGCAGCAAACCACTATATACCTCATGTTGTATACGATAAGTTTAACGTCATAAGCCCGTATAGTGTGTTATACGAAAGCTCTTTGGGTGGAAACCACTAATAAAAATAAACATTAAGTACCTAGTGTTCACTTTTAGATTCATTATGTAATTCCATTGGCGTTTTGATAAACATATCAACATAAGCGTTAGAGTTACCCTGAAGCTCCTTTATCCTAGCGTTCCTAATGAACTCCCATTCATCAGGAGGATCGCTAAGAGACCACCTAAGGAACATTAAGCGTTCTTCATCAGACAGATTCACACCTTGTTTATAACTCATATAAAGCCATATCCTAGCTAAATCTCCTCGAATCCGCTCAGAAGGCTCTACGATATCTTTAGTCCACTCAAAATCACATTGCCCAAGCTCTCTGGCTTCCCCTTCGATAATCCCATACCTAGAGTCAGACCTTATACGGTTAGCCTGCCCTACTGAGGGAACAAGATTATGCAAATCAAATATAATGGCTTGAGCCTCTTTGGAAGTTCTCTCACACACACTACGACTACCATTAACCCAACAATTCATTTGCCTTGCTGGTGTTAAAGAAGCTGGTACAACATGCTCCCAATCTAACACTGTTATTGCGTTTTTATACTTTGCTTTAGAACCATCATAACCACATGAAGCTGTATCTATGACACCCCCACTATCACCTTTAGGCTCATACGAACAACCACAATACTTTGTAACCGTATATCCAGAATAAACTTCATCCCTAGCGACTTCCTTAGCTCCAGACCAAGACGTAGGAACATACGCGCCATGGGCTAAGCTGGTGGCTAACGTAAAGAATAAAAGACAAAAAGACTTCATTGCTGACCTTTAAGTAGTAAAATTAATTATGGGTCCATTAAGGCATTTTAATAAGTAGTTTCTCGAAAACATCCTCTGATGTATCCCTTTAGCTTATCCAAGGCTAGTCTACAAATATAGACAATAAAAATAACTAAGTGTAACAACCTAGTTAGATTAATTAATAATGATAAATACGAGAGCTTCTCGTAGCAGGATGATACCTAAGTTGTTATATTGTTATTAAAAATCAATTAAATAGAAGGGATTTTATGAAAGAGTATATCAAAGAGCTGGCTTCAATCTGGCCTAAATACTTAAAGAATACTACTGAAAACCGTGCTGAACGGGCCTATGAGATTATTTATACAGTCCTTCCCCAAGAACTAAATACCTGGAATATAGGTAGGTCTCATCTAATAGAAGCTTCATCAGGTGGAACAGGCAATGTGACGGCTGGCCCCTGGTTTGCGACTTTTGATACACGAGTTACAAGCGAAGCTCAGAAAGGGTACTACTTAGTCTATCTTTTTTCTGTAGATATGAAAAAGCTTGTTTTAGAGATAGGTTTTGCTACGAAGCAGTTTAAAGATTTCTATGGTGATAGTAGGAAAAGTAGAGGGATCATGAGAGATGCTGCTGTTAATATGCAACAGAGTGTTGAACATGTCACAAGAAACTTCCCAGATCAGTCTTTTATTAAAAAATTAAGTAAGAATGAATCAGATCTTTCTACACAGGGAAATAACAAATACAAGCTCCAGATAGGATATGAAAAGGCATCTATTTTTAATATATCTTACAACATAGATAAACTTGATGAGTCTGAGTTAAAAAAAGACTATCTTAATTTCGTAGGCCTTTATCAAGCAATGGTCTCAAGTCCAGATACTATGAGTGTAGAGCATCTATTAGATAGCTCAATTTCAATTGAATCTCTCATTGAAGAATTGAGTACCCCAGAAGCATATAATTTTGTTCCTAGGATTCCACCAAACCCCAGATCCTCCTCAAATATAAAAGGGCCATTTAAAAGTTCTTCAATTGCTGATTCGACTAAGAAAATTGGTGATTTAGGAGAAAGCATTGTCTTAACTTATGAGCGCGATAAGTTAATCAAAGCAGGTAGAGCTGACTTAGCAGATATGATCGTTCACGAAGAAGCACTAAATAATAAGCCTGGCTGGGATATATCTTCTTTTGATACGTCTGGGAATCCAATCCAAATTGAAGTGAAGGCATCTAAATCCAAAATGATTAATGGGGTTATAATTACGGAAAATGAACTAAAAGCAGCTATAAAGCATAGAGAAAGTTATTACCTATACCTGGTAGCTAACGTCAAAGGTTCTAAAGATCCAAAAATTGAGATTATAAATAACCCTGCGCAGGCTATTATGGGGAAAGAATTTAACTTAACCCCCGCTTCACACTGTTTAAAGTTTTACCCTGAAACTTAAGCGTGCATTAAATACTTGTTAGTCATTTGGTTATTTAAGCTTACAAATATTAGTCAGGGCCTTAGCAGCCCTGTGAGTTTTTTAGAGATCTCTCTATTTTTCTTTGTATCGTTTCACTTATAACCTCATTGAGTTCTTGCCTGAGTTTATGTGCATACTCTTGACAAGATCTTGCTGATTTTCTCAACACTTCAACCCTATTTTTACAATAGCCATGGTTTAACCCTGCTCCAACCACAGCATAAGCGATTTTGTCTTCCCCTTGAGCTACTGTAAGATATGAGGGGACTTTAACAATCTCATCTATGCCTTCAATTTTAAACCCAATGTAGCCTCTTAAAGTAGCATCGTAAGAAATCCAAGAGGCTGATGTATGAGCTAATCTAGAAACTATTTCTTTTGCTTTTTCTTCTTTAGTCATTATATTGTACTCCTTTAGTCTCGAGCAAAGAATAAACCTAACCAATTGAAAAGTAAATGAAAGTACAACTTGTTAGACTATTAAGACTGTTGAACTAATTTACTCCTACACATGCGTTATTTTAAAGCCAATCCCTTACTATTACTGCCGCAGCCCTTTCTGCATAGTCACACAAGTCCTTTAGCTCTTCACCTTTAGAGTAATAACCATAAGTCATTGTCTTGCCGCCTTTATGACCTACAGCAAATGCTGCACTGCTTTCATCTATTCCAGCCCTTTGATAAGCCGTACTCATGTGCACCCTAAAGGAATGAAATGTTCGACTTTTATCCTTTGTCACATTAGCTGATTTATAGTTACTAAAGACTCTAGAGGCCTTTTTGCCATCCATTCCAATAAGGCTTTGCCCAGCGTCAACGGACTCTAAACGCTTCCTTACGATTCCATGCACGACCCTAGGAAGAGGTACTGTTCTGCTCGCTGCCGTTGTCTTACCCTTCCTTATATACAAAGCCATTAGTTCACCTTCTTTGTATACATCTTCAGGGGTCACCGCACAGATCTCAGAGATTCGACAACCTGTATACAGACCCAAGTAGACAAGCGCTTTAATACTTTCACTTTCAGAGTCAGCCCAATTAATGATCTTCTTGATTTCCTCACGACTAAATAGTTGTTTCTTCTCTACAACCGTACCTTCTTCATAGTGGGTAAGTATATGGGAGTCAAAAGGGTTATCACGTTTATCTATTTCAGCGATTCTCCAAGCATGGTCATAGATACTTTTTAATCTGCTTAAGTGGCCTTTGATTGTGCTTACTGAAACCTCCTGAATGAGTTCGTCTATGAAATTAATCACCTGCTTTCTTTCAATACCCATTAGCGGCATATCATGTACGTTTAGATGCCTCAAGAAACGACTAGCGGTAGACTTCATTTTAACTATAGTATCTTGGTTTCTCTGTTTATTTTTACGCAGCCAATCATTAAGAGCTTCTCTCATGGAATAGGTATACTTTACAGGTATTGTCCCTGTCCTAATTGCTTTAGCTGCTTCTTGTCGTATCTCTGGGTGCTTTTCTGTTCCAACCAAAATAGAGTCTTCAAGCTGATAATATGCCGCGTATTTATCACCCCTAGCATCACGCTTTGCTTGCTCTAAACTATTATAGAAGCTCATAAAGGTACTGCGCCCACCATCAACAGCTTGTTCCTTCTGAACAGCTAGCTGCCCCAGCAAACTATCTCTACGTAGCCTAGCAGTCTTAATGCAGCTCGTTTGAAGTGATTTTACGTAAATCTCTTTACCGTCATATAAGTGCCTAACTTCCTTAGGTATTCTTATTTGAAACATCCAGACATCACGATTCTTACGTTTTTTAAGGTACTTGTTATTGTTAGCTTCTGCCATTGTTGAATATACCCAAAAGTGGAGACCAATGTAGAGACAAATAATACCACAACCCTTTATTTGCAGTACATACAGAGAGTTAATGCAGATTTGGAAGGCATGATGTGATAAACATCACCGTTTAAGCCCTCGTTTATATAAAAAACCAGCTTCGGCTGGTTTTTTGCTTTTTAGTATAAAAATCATTGATATTGTTTAATTTATATCCACATCTAAGTTACGTATAACTAAGATTTATATTAAATGGATTTATTAAGTAATAACACAATATTCATCTTCTTTGTTTTTGTTGCCCTTGTGACTGGGTTATTTTCATTCGTAGTTTGGGCTATGCTCAAAATGGTAACGTGGGGTAAAAGTATGTCTAAGGGGGCTTATTTATTTTTAGCATTCTTTCCGCTTATTTCTATTATTCCTATCCCACCGCCTACATACGAAAATGTACAAAAAGCAAAACAAGAACAAAGAAAACGCAAAGAAGACTCAGGTGATCCACCCGATGACGAAGACGAACTCGCAAGTTAATTCATATTACATACTGCGAGCATATACCTTACTTGATCGTTTACTAAATATGATAAAAAGTACATTTATTTAATAGTACGGAGTAAACCAAACATGACTAACGTTCAACAGCATATAAGCGGCATTGCATTAGTTGTTAAGGACTACGACGATGCCATTGAGTTTTATACTCAAAAGCTAAATTTTGAATTAGTCGAGGATACTAACTTAGGTGATGGTAAACGTTGGGTGTTAATTTCACCTCCAAATTCAAACAGGGCTAATTCGAGCAGGACTAATCTACTGCTTGCTAAAGCCACAACACCCGAACAAATGAGCGCTATTGGTAATCAAACGGGTGGTCGTGTGTTTTTATTTTTGCATACTAATGATTTCTGGCGAGATTATAATTTAATGCTTTCTAAAGGCGTTACATTTAACGAAGAGCCTAGAGTAGAACCCTATGGCACCGTAGTGGTTTTTGAAGACCTATATGGTACAAAATGGGATTTATTACAGCTTAATAATTAGTTATGTAAAGTGGTGCTTAAACTCACGTCACTTTATTAACTAACTCTCTTACAATTGGGAATAAATCACTGGGTAGCATGCCCCTTTGCCCGTCTCGCTCACTGGCGATATCACCGACTTTAGCGTGCAGTGTTACACCATAGCGTGCTGCTTCATCAATATTTAAACCTTGAGCAAGTAATGCCCCAATAATACCAGTGAGTACATCGCCACTGCCGCCAACTGCCAGTGCTGGGTTGCCATCTTCACACACCCACGTGTGCTGGGCATTATCTATTAATGTTCCAGCGCCTTTTAATACACAAGTCGCGTTATAGCGCTTGGCGCAAAGGCGGGCATAATTAAAACGGTCTGATTCTATGTCGCTAGTACTAACACTTAGCAGACGCGAAGCTTCGCCTGGATGTGGCGTAAGTACGCATTGCTCTAACATATACGATGAAGCTTGCTTAGCGAGTAAATTAAGGGCGTCTGCATCTATAACCAATCGCATTTTATTGTTTTGGCAATATTGCATTACTTCATCGAATGTTTGTTGTGCCCACTCGTCTTGCCCAAGCCCTGGGCCAATAACAACGCAGCTTGCCCACTCTAGCGCTTGATGTAAGTTATTACTGCTTACCATAAGCTCTGGTCTGCCAATACTAATAGGCGTTATTGAGCTTTCGTGTGTATACACCCTTACCATGCCAGCACCGGTTCTAAGAGCTGCTTCACTACTTAACCTAATTGCACCTGCAGTACCTTGATTGCCACCCACACATAAAAGCTTGCCATGGCTGCCTTTGTGACTATTGATTGCCCGCGTGGCTATTCCTTTAAAGCTATTAATATTTATCAAGGTTCCTGATGATTGAGCTATACAAGTAAACGCATCGCCAATTGCTAAATCATCAAAAACTAACTTACCGCTATATTGTTTACCAGCCGTCGTTGTGAGCCCTTGCTTTATACCTACAAAAGTAACGGTTGAAGTAGCTTGTACTGCGCACCCTAAAGGCTGTCCTGTATTTGCTTCAATGCCTGATGGAATATCAATGCTTATTACGGGCTTACCACTGTTATTTACAGCGTTAATTATATTCGCAAAATTATCGCGCACGGCGCTATTAAGCCCAGTACCAAGGAGCGCATCAATAACGATATCGCACTCATTAAGAGCATCTTTTGTAAAATGAGAAACCACCCCACCCGCTTCTATCCATAGCTGCTGCGCTTTTGCAGCATCACCTTTTAATGTTTTTTCGGGTTCAGCAGCGCATACTGTTACCTTTTTACCTGATTGCATAATAAGCCTAGCTACAACGTAACCGTCTCCAGCGTTGTTACCATGGCCCACAATGACTAATGTATGCTGTGCATCAAATAACTGCCATTGCTTATATACAGCCTCTCCTGCCCGCTGCATTAAGATAAATAAATCGCAATGACTATTTTTAGCCGCTAAAGCTTCATTATCTCTTACTTGTTGTGCGGTAAATAAGGTTTTATTAAGCATAAAGGCTCCTTTAATAGGTGATACTTCACCTTATCAAATACTTATATCTAGCGGCTAGTTCTGTAGGCAATTTTAAACTGTAATTTTATTTAAAGTCTAACACTGCCACTGCAATTTGAGTATGGCTCACTTGAGCACGTCTAACTTGAGCAAGGTGAGCTAATTAAAGTACAATGCAGTTAATTAAAGGCTTGGTTTACTTGTAATCCAAGCCTGTTTATTTTTAGGTAGAGAAAAGCATGGCACAAACTCGCGGTAACTTATTTATTTTATCAGCCCCTTCAGGTGCTGGTAAATCAAGCTTAATCAATGCGTTATTAAAAAAGCACGCTGATATGAAAGTATCTGTATCACATACAACTCGCGCCCCTCGCCCAGGCGAAGAAAATGGTGTGCATTATCACTTTGCATCTACAGATGAGTTTAAAGCGCTTATTGCCAAAGATGACTTTTTTGAATGGGCCCAAGTGTTTGACAATTACTACGGCACATCAAAGCAGGCTATTGAGTCGCAACTTGATGCGGGTATTGATGTGTTTTTAGATATTGATTGGCAAGGCGCGCAACAAGTGCGCGAAATAATGCCAAGCGTAAAAACTATTTTTATACTACCTCCTTCAAAAGAAGAGTTAGAGCAACGCTTAAATAATCGTGGCCAAGATTCGGCTGAGGTTATTGCCTCTCGTATGGCAAAAGCACAATCTGAAACATCACATTATAACGAATACGACTATGTAATTGTTAATGATGACTTTGAGAGCGCGCTTGGCGACATAGAAATGATTGTAATGGCTCAGCGCTTAACCCTAAAAGCGCAAGAAGAACGCCATCAAGTTTTACTAAATAGCCTGCTTAAATAATTTAAGTCTATTTAAATCATGCTTAGACAAGTAAAACTGATAAAAATTGAACACTGGCTATTGGCGAAAGTGGCTGCTTGCAGTAAACTACGTCTTTGATTTAAATTATTTTTGGAGTGCTGTGATGGCCCGCGTAACAGTTGAAGATGCAGTAGATGCAGTTGGTAATCGTTTTGACTTAATTTTAGTTGCGGCTCGTCGTGCCCGCCAAATTGCTGTTGGTGGTAAAACTCCACTAGTAGACCCTGAAAACGATAAGCCAACGGTAGTTGCTTTACGTGAAATTGAACTAGGTTTAGTTGATAGCTCTTCAATGGACTTAATTGACCGTGAAGAACAACAACACCAAGAAGCAGCTGAATTAGCTGCTGTTGCTGCTATTGTTGGTGGCAACCAATAATCGACCTCCCGGTCTGATTTAGCCAACGGCGCAGTATTTCTACTATAGCCGTTGGCAATCCTCTCTTTTCATCGTATATTCGTAGCTTACCTAATTTGCTTCACTAGGGCTGTTTATCTTTCGAGGTTAAATTTGCAGTAGTATGTTTGGTATTTAGGCAAGGCAGAGCCTATGTAGTGTGGTTATTCCCCATAAATAGGCGATAACGCAGCATAAATGCAAAACATGCGCTGCCTAAAGGGTTCTGCCTAGGGGCACTTTACTCTTTGTTGCTCGATTTTTACTTAGCCCGCTAGGCTAAAAACCTCGCGCCGCAATTAAATCGCCCCTAGATTGAACAAATTTTAATCCTGAAAGGTCAACAGGCCCTAGAACATTGGAGTGTGAATGTATCTTTTTGAAGGTCTTAAAAAGAAAATCTCAGAATACTTGCCCGCTGCTGATGTAGAGCTGGTTCAAAAATCTTACGTGGTAGCCCGAGAGGCCCATGAAGGACAAACTCGCTCGAGTGGCGAACCTTACATAACGCACCCAGTAGAAGTAACCCAAATTCTTGCAGGCATGCATCTTGATCATGAAACACTCATGGCCGCGCTAATGCATGATGTAATTGAAGATACTGATTTTAGTCAACAAGATTTAGCCGAGATATTTGGCGAAACTGTTGCAGAGCTAGTTGAAGGTGTGAGTAAGCTCGATAAGCTTAGCTTTAAAGATAAAAAAGAATTCCAAGCTGAAAACTACCGAAAAATGATTATGGCAATGACTCAGGATATTCGAGTCATTTTAATCAAGCTTGCTGATAGAACACATAACATGCGTACTTTAGGCGCATTGCGCCCAGATAAGCGCCGCAGAATAGCGCGTGAAACACTAGAAATTTACGCACCAATTGCAAACCGCTTAGGTATTCACGATATTAAAAATGAACTTGAAGACTTAGGTTTTCAAGCTTTATATCCTATGCGTCATCGCGCACTTAAATCGGAAGTTGCTAAAGCACGCGGTAATCGCAAAGAAGTTATTACTAATATCCAGCATGAAATAGAAGCACGTCTTGAAGAATCAGGCATTAAAGCAACTGTGTCAGGCCGTGAAAAACATTTATATAGTATTTATAAAAAAATGCTTAATAAAGAACTGCTATTTAACGAAGTTATGGATATTTACGCGTTTAGAATTGCAGTTGACTCTATGGATACGTGTTATCGTGTATTAGGTGTAGCTCATAGTCTTTATAAACCTATTGAAACACGCTTTAAAGATTATATTGCAGTACCAAAAACAAACGGTTACCAATCGCTTCATACTTCATTAGTTGGTCCACACGGTATACCTGTTGAAATTCAAATTCGTACTCACGATATGGATCATATGGCCGACAAAGGTGTAGCGGCGCATTGGATGTATAAAAAAGCAGGTGATGGTGCAGGTAACACTTCGCAGCAACGTGCTCGCCAATGGATGCAGAGCTTATTAGAGCTTCAGCAAAGTGCGGGTTCATCATTTGAATTTATTGAAAATGTAAAAACTGAGCTATTCCCAGAAGAAATTTACGTATTTACACCAGATGGGCGTATTGTTGAGCTACCGATGGGTGCTACCGCAGTCGATTTTGCTTATGCCGTGCATACAGATGTAGGCAACACCTGTGTAGGCGCGCGCGTTAATCGCAAGCCGCACCCTTTAAGTAGGCCCTTAGATACAGGGCAAACTATAGAGATAATAACAAGCTCAGGTGCCCACCCTAATGCAACATGGCTAAACTTTATTGTTACTGGTAAAGCGCGTTTGGGCGTTCGTAATTACCTTAGAAGCCAGCATCATGAAGAAGCTATGCTTTTAGGGCGCCGCTTACTTGATTCAGCATTAGGTGAAAACAAACTAGATAGCATTGCTGATGAAAATATAGCAAGAGTACTTGAGGAGCAAGAACTAACAACGCTTCTTGAATTACTTGTAGAAATTGGTTCTGGTAACCTTATGAGCATGTTAATTGCCAAACGCCTATTACAAAATGACAGTGACGACTTAACTGATATTACCAGCCAAGCCAAAGCGACCATTATTGGTACTGAGGGCATGCTAGTTAATTACTCTAAGTGTTGCCGACCTGTACCTGGCGATGCTATTACAGCTCATGTAAGCCAAGGTAAGGGCCTGACCGTTCACCGCCAAGAATGTAAAAACATCCGTGGCTGGGAAAGTGAGCGCTCTAAATACTTAGTTGTAAAATGGGACGATAACCCAGAGAAAGAATATATTGCAGCTCTGAGAGTTGAAATTATTAATCATCAGGGGGCTCTGGCTAAATTAACCAATGTTGTTACTACAACCCAAGCCAATATTGTAGAAATTACCACCGATGAAAAAGAAAGTAATTTATACGTGATAGATTTAGGGGTTACCGTTAAAAACCGTATCCACGTTGCTAACATTATGCGCCGCATTCGCGTTATGCCTGATGTACAAAAAGTCTATCGTAAAAAGTAAAATAGGAAACACATGAATAAAGCATTTATCTCTACCGACAAAGCACCTGCTGCCATTGGCACTTACAGCCAAGCAGTTAAAGTAGGCACCGCTGTTTATTTATCTGGTCAAATTCCATTAGTGCCAGAAACGATGGAAATGATTTCAGAAGACTTTAGTGAGCAAACGCATCAGGTATTTAAAAATATCACTGCGGTATGTGAAAAAGCAGGCGGGCAAATTCAAGATTTAGTGAAAATAAATATTTATCTAACTGATTTATCTAACTTCGCTACTGTAAATGAAGTGATGAGCCAATACTTTAAGCAACCTTACCCAGCGAGAGCTGCATTAGGTGTTCGTGCACTACCAAAAGGTGCACAAGTTGAAATAGATGGAATAATGGAACTTCCTTCTACCAATTAAGTATTACAGGCTATAGAGCCTCTCTATAGCCTTTCTTTCCCTCTTAGCACTTCGTTCTCTGTGACTTCTTGACTCATAAGTGAATTTCTAGCAATCTGTGAATCTGTAGTTGTGTTTTACAAAACAAACTTAACTTAAGTAGTAAAAAAGGATTAACTCGTGTTTAAGCTTGCTAACAATGGAAATGTTTTACTTGATGTAAAAGAACATATTCCTCCCAGCGCTGCATTTATTTTAGAGGCTCTCGAAAAGTCAGCTTTTTGCGACTGCAAAATAGATCATGACGCTATTAATGATTTTTTTAAAAACGAAAACACACAACACACTCTGGTTGTAGCAACAAAACACAATGCCACTTTAAATGTAACAATTAGCGACGATAAAATGCTGGCCATTGGCGAGCTAACCCTTGCCCAAGGCGGAAAATTATTAAGTTTAGAAGATGCAAAAAAACAACTCGTTAAAGCAGGAATTGTGCGTGGCTATAAGCAAGCATTTTTAGAGTTGCTACTGCAAAAACAGTTTGAGCATACAGCGGGTTCTGTTGTTAAGGGAGTATTAGCTAAAGGCAGACTACCAAGTGATGGTTTGGCCACTAAACTAATAACAACCGTAGAGACTTTAAAAGACCGTTTAAAAACCCCCAAGCTCAAAGAAGATGGGAGCGTGGATATGCGCGACTTTGGCAAGCTTGCAAGCGTAGAGCCAGGCTCTGTGCTTATTCGCCAACAACCAGCAACCCCTGGTAAAGAAGGCTTCACCGTAATAGGTGACATACTGCCCGCAAAACCCGGAGAAAATAAACAATTAGTGGCAGGCGAAGGCACCGAAATATCAAAGCTGAATCCGCTTGAACTAGTCTCTACTATTGCAGGTGTTCCGGTTGAAATTAATAATGGTATGCGTGTCGACGATATTTTTACCATTTCAGATGTAAACGTAAAAAGCGGCCACATTGACTTTCAAGGCAGTGTTATTGTTACCCGCAATATAGACCCTGGAATGAAAGTAACAGCCAAAGGCGATATTACTATATTTGGCACTGTTGAATCAGGAGAGCTTACCGCAGGCGGAAACATCACCGTTAAACAAGGCATTATTGGCCATCAAAAAGCCGACGAACAATCACTGTCTTGTAAGCTTATTGCACGAGGTGATATTCGCGTATCTCATTCACAGTATTGCTACCTAGAAGCAAATAATATTTTTATTGATCGCCAAACAAGCCACTGTGTAATGAAAGCTAAACGCTTACTGCAAGTTGGTCAATCCGACTTACCTAAGGGTAAAATATTTGGTGGCGAAATACTTGATGCAACAACCCTCATTGCTGGCGAAATAGGGAATGAATCAGGCGCTAAAATGATTATTAACCTAGCGGCTTCTGGCGCCGAAATAACAGCAGATACTGATAATTGCTTTAAAGACTTAGCTAAAACAGATGCACAGCTAGACACGTTGCAAGCAGCGCTAGAAAAAACTGATTTAGTGAAAGATGCCGAAAAGAAAAAAATATTAATTACTAAAATTGGTGCTACTCAAAAGCATTATTGTGAGCAGGCAGAGCAATTAGAAAAACGTCTTTCAAACTTAGATCACGACTTACACGATTTACTTAACGACGCTAATTTAGCGGTAAATTCTGTTTTGCATTCAGGTGTAGAGATTCATATTTTTGATAAAGTACTTAAAACAATCCGCAATTACCCTCCGTGCAACGTTAAACTTTTGAATAACAAAATTGAAATAGAGTTCAAAACAAGCTAATAACTGAGTGCTCTATTGAGCACTCAAATTTATTCACATTTAAAGTAAACCGCTTACCTCAGCATGTGTTTGCTGCGGCCATACACCCACTTGTACTTGACCAATGTGCTGCTTTTGTAGCAAGAGCATAGCCAAGCGCGACTGCCCTATTCCACCGCCAATTGTTTGCGGAAATTTACTTTGTAGTAGCGCTTTATGCCAATCAAACTCTAAGCGGTCTTCATCTCCAGTAACCCTTAACTGCGCTTTTAAAACTTCAGGACTTACGCGTATACCCATTGATGAAATTTCAAAGGCGTCTTCAAGTACTGGGTTCCATACTAAAATATCACCATTTAAACCCATGTATTGATCGCATGTTGGCGTAGACCAATCATCGTAATCTGGGGCTCTTACATCATGGATTTTGCCATCACCAAGCGCGCCACCAATACCAATTAAAAATACAGCACCATATTCTTGTGCAATGGCTTTTTCGCGTTGTTTAGCGCTAAAGTCAGGGTACATTTTACGTAGCTCTTCACTGTGCACAAACTTAATGTCGTCCGGTAAAAAAGGCGTCAAACCATAAGACTCACTTACAAAAGCTTCCGTCTCTTTTATCCCTTTATAAATAGATTGAACAGTTTGCTTTAGTGTTGCCAGCGAACGCTCTGTAGTTTCATTAATTACTTTTTCCCAATCCCATTGATCAACATATACAGAATGAATAGGACTTAATGAATCTTCATCTGGGCGCAAAGCTTTCATTTGAGTGTAAATACCCTCACCAACACCAAAGCCATAAGTTGCTAGTGTTTTACGTTTCCACTTAGCCAGTGAATGCACCACTTCGTAGCGGCTATCTGTAATCGCTTTCACATTTACAGCAACTGCGTTTTCATGGCCGCTTAAGTTATCTTGCGTGCCGTCGCCAACCTTAGCCAAAATAGGGGCTTGAACCTCAACCAGCCCAAGTTGGGTTTCAAGTTGCTGTGAAAAAAATTGCTTAACTTTACTTATTTGCTGCTGTTGCTGCACATAGTGTGAACTCATAATAATTGGCCTCATTCCCAGTTATTGTTACTTGCTTAATTGATAAAAAGCGCCCTAATGAGCGCCTTTAATGAGGTTAATGTAACGATTTGATGTATTAATTCAATATCCCATAATAAAAATAGCTTTAACATATTAAAACCATCAATTAAGTGGTATAAAAATCATATATTCGATAATTTTATGATAAAAATATAATGGAAAATTATTTAATCGATAATCTCGATAAACAGATACTTCATGCATTAATGGAAAATGCCCGTACTGCGTACGCCGAATTAGCAAAAAGATTTAATGTAAGCGCTGGGACAATTCACGTAAGAATTGAAAAAATGAAGCAAGCAGGAATCATTACAGGCACCCAATTAACGATTAATACTAAACAGCTAGGCTACGATGTGTGTTGCTTTATAGGTATTAATTTAAATAACGCACGTGACTACCCACAAACACTTATAAAGCTAGAAGCATTGGAGGAAGTGGTAGAGGCTTATTACACAACAGGTAACTACAGTATATTTATAAAGGTAATGACAAAGTCCATTGATCACTTACAAGATGTGCTGATTAATAAAATACAGGCAATAGAAGCCATTCAGTCAACAGAAACACTTATTTCTCTACAAAATCCAATTAGCCGTATGGTAATGCCTTAACTGCAAAAATCTCGTATAATTGCCGAAAAAAGAGGATAACCATGCAGCAAACTCGCTACCAAAGAATCGAAGACGTACTTTCGCGCCGTCAAACAGACCTAACCGTGTGTTTAGAAGACGTGCACAAACACCATAACTTATCTGCAATAGTACGAAGTGCTGATGCGGTTGGTTGCCATCACGTACATGCTGTATGGCCTGAAAAGCAAAAATGGCTAACAAATAACACCTCAGGTGGCAGTAAAAACTGGCTAGAGACGCACTTACATAGAAATATTGATGATGCAGTTACTGCAATGCGTGAACGCAATCCAGAAATACAAATATTAGCGACTCACTTATCAGAAGATGCCGTTGATTTTAGAGAAGTAGATTACACCAAGCCAACGGCTATTATTGTTGGACAAGAAAAAACGGGGATCTCAGAAAAAGCCCTAGAATATGCCGATCAAAATATTATTATTCCAATGCAAGGCATGGTGCAATCGCTAAATGTTTCAGTTGCTGCTGCGCTAATATTATTTGAAGCACAGCGCCAACGCGAGCTGGCTGGTTTATATAATAGGGATATGTTGAGCGCCGAAGTTAAACATCCACTTTACTTTGAAGGCTGCCACCCTATTATTGCAAGGCAGTGTAAACAAAAAAAATTACCTTATCCTGCACTTGATGAAAACGGCGAAATAGTCGCTGACGAGCAATTTTGGCAAGCTTTAAAACATACTTGATGGACTAAAGCTCTGTAAGTACACTTAACTTATTCACAAATAATAAGATTGATATAATTTGTCTAAACCTAGCTTAAATCAATACCCAATTACAGAGCTCAAAGGGGTCGGCCCAAAAATGGCTGAGCGTTTGTTAAAGCTAGGTATTTTAACTGTGCAAGATATGCTTTTTCATCTGCCACTTCGCTATGAAGATCGCACTCGCTTATACGCGATTAATGAGTTGTCACTACATAGCCACGTAAGTGTTGAAGCAACAATTGAAACAAGCCAAATTACGTTTGGTAAAAGGCGCATGCTTGTTTGCCAAATCAATGATGGTACTGGCAGGCTAACACTACGATTTTTTAATTTTACCGCTGCACAAAAAAACGCATTTAGCGCTGGTAAAATAATACGTTGTTTTGGTGAAGTGCGCCGTGGCCGTGTTGGCTTTGAAATGAGTCATCCTGAATACAGCATCAGCGATACCTCTAACGAGCAGCCGGTAGCGACAACATTAACGCCCGTTTATTCAACAACCGAAGGCTTAAAGCAACTATCGATTAGAGCTTTAAGCGAGCAAGCTATTGATTTACTAAATAAATACTCAGTAGAAGAACTACTGCCTTCACAGTGGCAGCCATCAAATATGCCGCTAAGTGACGCACTATTATTACTGCACCGCCCACCAAATGATGTTGATGTAACTGCATTAGAGCAAGGTACTCACCCTGCTCAACAGCGCCTTGTATTTGAGGAGTTACTTGCTCAAAACCTCAGCTTATTAAAAGTACGAGAGCAAGGGCAACAAGTTAAAGCCGTGGCATTAAATCCGGTAAACACATTAGAAAGCCAATTTTTAGAGCAACTTCCTTTTGCCCCCACAAATGCGCAAAGCCGCGTAGTTGCTGAGATTAAAGGTGACATGCAACACGCGTATCCCATGATGCGTTTAGTACAAGGCGATGTAGGCTCAGGTAAAACCCTAGTAGCAGCACTTAGTGCACTAACAGCCATTGCGCAGGGCTTTCAAGTCGCTTTAATGGCTCCTACTGAAATTTTATCAGAGCAACATGGTGTTAATTTTACGACGTGGTTTAATCAACTAGGTATAACAGTTGCTTGGCTTGGCGGTAAAACAAAAGGCAAAGAGCGCGTAGCAACACTTGAAAAAATAGCCTCTGGTGAAGCGCAAATGATTGTAGGTACTCACGCTTTATTTCAAGATGAAGTTAAGTTTAATAACTTAGTGCTTATCGTTATTGACGAGCAACACCGCTTTGGTGTCCACCAGCGTTTATCACTGCGTGAAAAAGGTAAGTTTGGTGATTGTTACCCTCATCAACTAGTCATGACCGCAACACCCATTCCACGTACACTCGCTATGACCGCCTATGCCGACTTAGAAACCTCTGTGATTGACGAGCTGCCACCTGGGCGTACGCCAATCACAACAGTGGCACTTCCTGATACTCGCAGAGACGATATTATTGCCCGCGTTAAATTAGCGTGTAACGAGCAAGGCCGCCAAGTTTATTGGGTGTGTACACTTATTGATGAATCTGAAGTACTGCAATGCCAAGCCGCCGAAGACAGCGCACTGCAGTTAAAAGAAGCGCTACCAGAGCTAAACGTAGGCTTAGTACATGGGCGAATGAAATCAGCTGAAAAACAAGCCATTATGAGCGAGTTTAAGGCAGGAAACATACACGTATTAGTAGCCACTACGGTTATTGAAGTTGGTGTAGATGTCCCTAATGCGAGCTTAATCATTATAGAAAACCCTGAGCGCTTAGGCTTAGCACAGCTGCATCAGTTACGTGGGCGAGTTGGCCGTGGCGCTACTGCATCGCATTGCGTGCTTTTATACCACGCACCACTGTCTCATACCGCTCAAAAGCGATTAGGTGTACTACGCGATAGTAACGATGGTTTTGTGATAGCAGAGCGCGATTTAGAAATTCGTGGCCCTGGTGAAGTACTCGGTACAAAACAAACAGGGTTAGCCGAGTTTAAAATTGCCGATCTTACCCGCGATAAGCACATACTTAATCAAGTAAGGCCAATTGCACAGCAAATGCTTAAGCAACATCCAGAGGTTGTTGACCCACTAATTCAACGTTGGTTGGGTAACAAGCAAAATTACGCGCAAGCGTAACCACTCTATTTTCTATACTTTTGAGTTTACTAAGTTAATTTACTAAATTAGCTTACTAAAGATATAAAAAAGTCAGCTCTAAACAATATAGAGCTGACTACTGATATCTCAATAGAGCAGCATAAAAGCGATCTTCACCCTTTACTGCTCTTAGTTAAATTTAAGCTTTGTTAAGCTCAAATATAAGCGATGTTTGCGGGAATGAAATTGGCATTTGTAAACCAAACTGCATTAGCGCTTCACCGGTAAATGTTTGACCACTTACCGCAGCAATAGAAGATGGGCGATACTCTTCAAATTTTACCGGCCACACTAAGTTAAGTGTGTACTGCGCATCGGCATCTAGGCCAACAAAACGAAGCTTATTAGGCGCTGTACGCGGTGTTTCGCGAACGCTGTTATAGGCAAATAACGCTTTTGTTTTTTGCGTATCGATTAAACCAAAGTTAATTGATAAATCGTCGCTATCTAGGCGGTATAAATCGGCAGCATGAATAAACTCACGATGCTCTTTGTGAAGTGCTATTGCCGCTTTAAGTGCATTGTATTCGTGATCGTTCAGTTCACGTGGGTCCATTTCAATGCCCATGTGGCCAAACATTGATACCGCAGCACGCATTTCAATACTTACATTACGCCCTGTAATATGACAATCACGCGGGCCTACATGTGCACCCATAACCGACGATGGAAAGAAGAACGAACATCCACGCTGTATTTCAAGGCGATCAAGCGCATCGTTTGAATCTGACGTCCATACACGGTCTGTGTGTGCAAGTACGCCGTAATCTACACGTGCACCACCTGACGAACAGCTTTCTATTTCAAGACCAGGGTGCGCCGCTTTAATACGGTCAATTAAACGATAAAGTGCCAATGTTTGCTGATGCACAGCAGGCTTGCCATCAAAATTACCTGCATGGTTAATATCGCGGTTCATGTCCCATTTAATGTACTTAATAGTTGGGTATTCAACTAAAATATCGTCAATCGCTTTATATAGGTACTCAACAACCTCAGAGCGCGTTAAATCAAGTACTAGCTGATTTCTAAAGCTTAACTGCTCGTTATTTTCTGAGCCTAAAACCCAATCTGGATGCGCGCGGTATAAATCGCTATCAGGGTTGACCATTTCTGGTTCAAACCAAATACCAAACTCCATACCTAAGCTATTAACATGATCAATGACTGGCGATAAGCCATCTGGGTAGATTTTATAATCTACAGTCCAATCGCCTAAGCCTGCATTGTCGCCACGGCGGCCTTTGAACCAGCCATCATCAAGTACAAAACGCTCAATACCTAACGGCGCTACTTTGTCGGCTAGTTGCTTAAGCGTGTCTACATCGTGATCAAAGTAAATACCTTCCCACGTGTTGTAATGCACAGGGCGCGCTTTTTCACGTTGCGCTTGGCTAAGTAAATTAGCTTTAACAAAACGATGAAAATTACGAGAAAGCGCGCTAAAACCTTCACTTGAAAACGAGCCATAAATGCTCGGGCTTTGATACGTTTGACCTTTAGCAAGCGTAAGCTCACCAGGAAGTAATAGCTCACCCATTTGTACATAACGACGACCTTCAGCTAAAAGCTCTGCGCGTAGTTTATTGTTGCCGCTCCAACCTAAATGAAAGCCGTAACATTCGCCGTGTTGCTCGCCTGCATTTTCGTTATGCACTAATAAACCAGGAAACACATCGTGTGATGTTTTGCCTTTACGGTTTTCACGTACAAAGCTCCCAAGCACTAAATCAACAGATTGACGCTGGAATTCGTTTGACCAACGACCTTCAAAACTCACTATTTTGCTTACGCTATCTGGCAATTGAAATGTTGGCGCGGCGCAAAAATTAACGCTCAGTGGTGAGTCACCTAAATTAGTTAATACAGTATGTGCACTTAGTACGTCACTGTTGTTGTCAAGCGTAATGCTGTGCACGACTTCAATACCACGGAGCTTATCTACACTTACAAACTCAACAGCCGCACTTGAAGGTTGACGCACTTCTTGAAGCTCTGGCCCAACTGACCATGCGATTGAATCATTTACTAGTTCAAGCCCTGGCGCGCCAGTAAAGCCTTCGCCTAATAAAGGAGATAGAGAAATAGGCGCTTCTTCAACCACGGCACATTTTACTTCTTGACGGGTAGCAAGCTGAGTAAGCATTGTTTCTGTTGTTTGCTCAGATAGGCGCTTACCAAAGTACAGTAACGCCGGTGTTTTGCTCTGGCAGTCGAAAATAACGGTGCTTTTTACACTGTCTAATCGATAAAATGATTTAGTGTCGGCCATGATTTTCCTATCCTCTTGTTCATTGTGTGAGTTATAAATATAACGAAAATTAGTAAGCTACACTATTTACTAAATGTATCTCTTTGCTTGAGCCACAATCTATCAGATGGTGACACTCAATAATAATAGTATATATCATACAAATTAGGTTTTGATAGTCTTTACATCGCAAATAGTCAGATAAACTCACTGGAAGTACCACTGTAATAAAAGGTATTAAACTAACCTTTACTTTAAAGCTCTGTTATTGCTTTTAATATATATAAAAAATCGGTCAGAGTTGCCCCATGACCGATTTTGTCAGCTTAAACTATTTACAATCTATTTTTGTACTTGTACTTGTCCTGCGTCATCAAGTGCCGGTGTTTTACCTGCCCACTGCGCATTCAAACCAAATACCACTTTATTTACTATCAATGCAAAAGCTACACATACAATCAGTGTAATTGGCATTAAGTGAATGTAATGAATGTCAGTATGTAGTGGTGAGTTTGCAAACGTAAGCATGCCGTACATTACAACACCTAAAATTACTGCTGCAATACCTGCACGTGCATCAACATTTTTAAATAATAAGCCCACTACAAAAATTGAGAATATAGGCATACTTAATAAGCCGTTTAATTGCTGTAGTAAGTTAATAATACTGTCGGCTTGCTGGTAAATTGGTACAAGTACCAGTGTTAAGCTTGTTAGTAGCAATGTTACGTAACCACTTAACTTTACAACACTTGGCTCTTTATTAAAGTAAGCTTCGTGAATGTCACACACGTATAGTGCTGTGGCTGAATTTAATAAACTGTTGTAAGTAGACAGCACTGCCGCCGCCATTGCCGCTGCAAACACACCGGTTAACCATGCTGGCATTACATCACCTACAATTCGACCATAAGCAGCGTCGCCAATATCGCCGTAAAGTTTAAACGAAATAATACCCGGTAATACCACAATGGCAGGGACGATTAAAAAACGAATTCCCGCTGCGGCAAATATACCTTTTTGTGCTTCTTTAACATTAGGAGCAGCCATGGCTCGTTGTGTAATTGTTTGATTAGTACCCCAGTAATACATTTGAATAAAAATCATACCGGTTAAAAGTGTTGGCCATGGAATAGGTGAATCAGCATCGCCGATGAGTGTTAAGCGCTCCTCTGGAATGCCCGTAAAGTCGTAGTCAATGGCATTTAATGCTAAAAATACCACTAAAACCGCCATACCCAGTACCAGTAAGCCGTTGTAAGTATCAGACACTGCAACTGCACGTAGACCACCAAAAAACGCATAAATAGCACCTACAATGGCAAATGCGGTGGCAATATACATTAGCGGAATATCAACCTTAAACATGGTTTGCATAAACAGCGCACCTGAGTAAATTACCGCTGGCATGTAAATAAGTGCATTACCTAAAAAGAATAATCCCCCAATAACAGCGCGAATATGTTTGTTGTTATAGCGCTTTTCTAAAAGCTCTGTGGTCGTTGTACAGTTGTATTTGTAATAAACAGGAATGAACACTTTGGCTAAAATAATCAAACCTATAATTGCTGCAAGCTCCCACCAAACCAGTAAAGCCATTTGGTTACCATTCATACCTACAAGCTGATCGGTACTTAAATTAGTTAATGTGATTGAACCTGCAACAAACATCCAAGTAAGGCCACCGCCCGCTAAAAAATACTCTTTGGTTTGGCTTTGTCCGTTATTGCGATTTTGGCCTCGGCATTTCCAATAAGTAAGGCCACCAATTAAAGCGGTGACAAAAACAAAAACCACCAGCTGTAAAATGTTATCTGACATGTGTGTGTCTCCTGCGCGTTATGCGCAATGTCTGTGTAATAAAAAAGTGCACGCTACAGCGCGTGCGCATCTCGACTTAGTTCTAACTTAATTTGCTTTAAAGGCATAAGTTCGGGACGTTGGTTGTGCAGCTTTACCAATGCATTTAACTGAAACAGTGAAATAAGCATACTGTTAAGCACACTTAGGTAACCTTGCTTGTGTAAGTTTGCAACGGTATCGCTATCTAAAGTTTGCAGTTTGTCTTCATCAACGGTGCTCAAACCTTGAATAGTTTGGGTTTCGCCTTGTTCAAACTGCAATACAATATCTATGTTTTTAATAAGCCCTAAGCGCGCTACTTCTTGGGTAAATTGATACGTTTGATAATCATTTTTTAAATCGCTTTCAAGTAGCTTTTGCTGTGAATTTAAAAATAAGCTTGGGTTACCTTTAGCATCAAATAGTGCCTCGCCTTGCTGCGTATTTACGGCTGAGCTTTGATCATCAATCGCAATAAAGTAGTCGCTGCTATTTGCTTCATGGGTCATTAAATAAAGAGGGTGAGTTTGTATACATACCGGTCTGTAAAGCGCCTGCCACTGGTTGTTATTAACCAATAAACTTTGCCCAGCACTAAAGCTTGTTAAACCCGATACGGTATAACTGCCGTTTTGCGCATTTCGCGCTAAAAATATAGGCAAGTCGCATGCAGCTTTTGCCACTTCGTTAGCTCTTAAATTAACTAAATGCTGCGTTTTTGCATATTCAATACCTGCATTAGGGTTAATTTTTAATGTTTGGTGTTTGGTGTTTACTAGTTCACTAATAGCCATAGTTACACATCCTTAAACTGGGTTAGCCGCTAACCACTGCTCAATATAAGCGCGGTGTGGCGGCAAAGTTTGCAACATCTGCTGTGTAAGCTGGCTGTTACGTTCAATTATTTGTTTGGCTTGCGCGTCTTGTGAATACAAATAAGCCTGTTTAGTAAAGTCTGGTTTGAAGCCCATACCATATAAAACGTACTGGTAGCTGGCGGCTGGGAATAACTCTAATGCACCATGAAAATCTTGAATAAGCGGGCCACGGCTTCCCCAAAGCAGTAAATCTTCTTGCAGGGTTTGTGGAATAGTGTCCGGATGTACATGTGCTTGCCAGTAAGGTTCTGGGCGCTTGGTTAGCATGTAATGGAGCTTTAAAAAGTCGATAATGCGCTGCCAGCGGTAGTCCATTTGCTCGTTAAAGCGTTTAGCTACAATAGGCATTACTTGTGTATCTGCTGGCATATGCTCTGCTACAAAGCGTGCTGAAATTTCAACAAGCATAATAGCGGTTGCTTCAAGCGGCTCTACAAACCCTGCTGACATACCCACTGCAACACAGTTTTTATGCCAAAACTTCTCACGATAGCCCGACTCAAAGCTAATTTTACGGGCAGTTAAACCGTTTGCTGCATCGCCTAAATAGTTTCGTAAGTTTTGCTCTGCTTCATCGTCTGATAAAAATTTGCTTGAATATACATGCCCTACACCACGGCGATGCGTTAAACCTATATCCCAAATCCATCCAGCATTTTGCGCTGTTGCTATAGTATGGCTGGCTAAGGAGTCATCGTTTTCATCGTAAGGGACTTGCATCGCCAGTGCGCTGTCGTTAAATAGCACGTGGTCCATTTTTTTAAACGGTACGTTGAGCGCTTGGCCTAATAACAATGATGAAAAACCAGTACAGTCTATAAATAAATCGGCGCTTATAATGCGGGTTTGATCTTTTAGAGTAAGCTCATTTATTGCACCATCGTCATCAAGTTTTACCTGATCAACAGTACCAATAATATGCTCTACGCCAAGCTTACTTTTACAATGCTGTTTAAGCATTTCTGCAAAAGCGCCGGCATCTAAGTGATAAGCGTAATTACAGTTACCTTGATATTCACCTTGCGCTATACCTCTTGGGGCTAAGCTTGCTTCGCAAATATCATGTTGAAAATTAGTTTGCTGTGCAAAATCTTCAACATTATCTAAATAAGGGGCTAAATCTATGCGGCCGTAGCCTAGCGGTACAGTAAATGGATGGTAGTAAAAGTCGTTGTTGCCGTGCGTCCAATTTACAAATTTACCACCTTGCTTAAAGGTAGCGTTACAGGCTTTAAATACATCAACTTCACGCAAACCTATTTGCTGAAGTGTGTTTTTCATCGTGGGCCAGGTACCTTCACCTACACCAATTGTTGGAATATCTGACGATTCAACCAACATCACTTTTAAGCCATCACCATTTTTACCTTGGTGATACGAAGCTATAATTGCAGCGCTCAACCATCCTGCTGTGCCGCCACCAATTACTGCGATTGTTTTTATTGTTTTATTCATAATGGACTACTCTTTGAGTATCTTTGATAACGTTTTATACAACAAATGCCCGGTAGGGCATTTGGATTTAATGTGGTTTCATTTTAGCCAATTAGGTTAACTAATATACACTACTGTTAAATTAACCTAATTGCTATTAGCACTAATGTGCTGCAATGAAACAAGAGGCGAGAAATTCGCCTCAAACATTAATTAAAACGATCCGCGAATACCAAACGCGTAACGTGAGCCATTATCTTCCACTGAATAAATTTGGTTAGCAAAACGACCTGTTTGTACTAACTCTTCCTCAGTGATATTGATGCCTTCAGCAAAAATAGTGAAGTTTTCGTTAATATCGTAGCTTGCACTAATATCCCACTGGCCGTAAGTTTCTACGTTCACTGGTTCACCATTGAAGCCGTTATCAACTAAGCGTAAAAAGCCTTCACGGTTGTTAAATGCAACACGTGCTTGCCAGTTGTCTTGCTCATAAAACAATACTAAGTTTTGTGAATCGCCCAAACCTTCTAGTGCAAATGTTTGAGTTGTATCATCACCTACACTAATGTCGCTATTCACAACAGTCGCATTAGCGATAAAACCAAAGCCATTTTCAAACATGTGAGTAACACCCACTTCGAAGCCGGTTACAGTTGCAGACTCACCATTTTGAGGACGGCTTACAGTGTAAACTTCTGAGCTACCAATAAGTTCGTCATCTGTTTGGTCTGTACATGTAGTACACGCAAAATCAGGGCCCGAACGGTCAGACATTTCGTATGTTTCTGCACCCGTTAACGTAACAATAAAGTCGTCAACTTCTTTACTAAATACTGCAAAGCTAAATAAGTTAGCATCGTTGTAGTACCACTCGTAAGAGATATCCCAGTTTTCTGATTGGAATGGTTTAAGTGCTGGATTGCCACCACTTGCCGTTAAGTTTTGACGACGTGGTTCGTTAAAGTTTGTCGCAGGAGATAACTGAGACATAGTTGGACGAGTAATACTATCGTACGCGGCAAAACGTAAAATCATATTATCTTGTAGCTCAAGCTTAACGTTGAAAGACGGTAGTAAGTTTGAGTAGCTAGTACCTTGTTCAATATTAGTCGCAGGGCCAAATACGTTAGCAAACAATGTCGCATCTGACGTTGGTATAACATCGCTAATAAAGCTTTGTATTGCAGCAACTTCAATATCGGTTTCAGAGTAACGAGCACCCATATTAACGGTTACTGGCATATCAGCTAAGTCAAAACCAAGCGTAAAGTCCATGTATAGGCTGGTGATGTCTTCGTTAATTGTGTAACGGTTATTTTGTAGCGTTGGCTCTACTGGAAAACCTTGATCGGCTAAGTAATCAAGCATTTTATCGCCATCGTAGCTATAAAATGTATCGATTAAACCAGGGAAGTAATTACTCGCTGTGTATGCTTCAAAATCAATTTCATCAAGCGGTGCTTGTGTACCGTAACCACAAAATTGACATTGGCTACCAAAAATTTGGAAGCTAGATTTTTCACGCTCTTGGCGATAAGCACCAAAGTTAATACGCTCTACCGGGCCTTTATCTGGCACGTATTCAAAATCGGCTTTTACTTCAGTGATTTCATCTTCATCAGTAAATTGGTTACCAATTTCGTTGTAGTGAAGACGCGCTAGGCTAGGATCTGGCAATGAGCCATTTTCAAAGCCATCATGCTGTACGGTAGGAATGCTGCCTGTACCATCAAAAGTATAGCTGTTAATAATACCCACTACGTTAAAACGATCATTACCTGCACGGTTGTTTTCAGCTGTTGAGCGAGATACATCAAATTTTGCTTTTAGTGACTCGTTTACTTGCCAGTCAACATTAATACCAAATGCTTTATTAGTTACATCACGTGAGTTACGTGTATGTGATACAAAGTCACTTGCAGGGTCGCCACTTGGCGCGCCTAAGCCAACTTCTTGAGAGAAAGTTAAAAGCGTACCCGTTTCAGCGTCAATTGTTGCGCTGCCTACACGGTCTGGTTCGAACCATGATGCTAAATCACGCACTGACGAATCAACTTCAAATTTTGAAATCATTCCATCAACCGTAATCGTAACATCGTCAGATGGTGCATATTGTAGTACTAAACTTGCGTTTGTACGTTCACGGTCTTGCTCATCAACTACTTGGTCCCAGTTACGTGGAATGTAGGCATTTTCAAACAATACACCATCAGTTGGGTTAGATATTGTTTGGCCACCGCGCCAACCTGCCGTTAAAATTTGGTTGTTTTGAAGTTTACGTTGCTGATTAGTGATGGCAAAAAGCACACCTAGCTTGTCATCGTTAAACGTATTACTTATTAAAAATGATGTTGATGGAGATACTTCCTCAGAAAGGCTTTCGTACATACCTTTAACTGAACCTAAAATATGTAAACCACCAAAATCAAAAGGACGTGCTGTAGTTACGTTAACCGTACCACCAATGCCGCCTTCTTGAAGCGTTGCTGCATTACTTTTATAAATATCAGCACCGGTGATTTGATCCGCCGCCAATACATCAAAATTGAATTCACGACCTGCACTGTCTGTCGCAATTTGACGACCATTAACAAGTACAGTATTAAATTGTGGACCAAAACCACGAATAGTTACCGCTTGGCCTTCACCACCACTGCGGTCAATTGCTACACCTGTAATACGTTGCAGAGACTCTGCTACGTTTAAATCAGGAAATTTACCAAGATCTTCTGCTTTAATCCCGTCTGTAACAACATTAGATGCTTTTTTATCTAACATTGATGAACGTAAGCTGCTGCGGATACCCGTTACTGCGATAACTTCAACATCTTCATTTACTACTGTAGGCGTATTGCCTTCAGCGCCTTGAGCTGAAACGCTTCCGCTTGCCAATATACCAGTGATAGCAATACTGAGCGCGGTTTTCTTGTTGAACGATAACTTATTGTTAATTATCATTTTTTAAAAACTCCTGATTGTGTGTAGTCGTTGTGTCGTTGTGGTAGTGCGTATAGTTTCAAATACTATTTATATTATAAATACTTTAAACCGGCAAAAAGTGCAACCTTTTCCTTAATTATGGATAGCATTCAATTACCGTATATTTTCTTTTTGTTTTCTTTTAATTAACATTAAAGAACTGTATTCACTCAGAAAAAGCGTAAATAATAACCTGTTCGTATTTCTCTACTGGCAATAAATTAGCCTTTGGAAAATTTTCACGATTTGGCGCATCTGGCCAATTTTGCGCTTCAAAACACAAAGCTTGCCGTGCTTTAAAAGGCGAACCAACAAAGTTTGCGGTATAAAGCTGCATGCCTGGCTGTGTACTTTTAAGGGTTAAACTAACGTTCGTGTGTGGCGAAGTTAATGTAGCCATCGTCTTTAAACTGCTGTCATCATTAAAAATATAGCAGTGATCAAAGCCATTTCCAGCTTCTAGCTGAGGATGAACGGCGCTTAAGGCCTCACCAACTTGAGCTGGCTTAGTAAAGTCAAAGCAGGTACCGCAAACTAAAGCGGCTTCATTAAGTGGAATACTAGTTGTATCAATAGGAAGGTAACGATCGGTATTAATTTGAACAAGATGCTCATTAATTGATTCACTGCTATCAAGATTAAAATAGCAATGGTTGGTAAAGTTAACGAGCGTTTCTTTATTGGTTATGGCTTTAAAGTGCAGAGTAAGCTCGCCGTTTTTAGCACTAATAGTTTGCCAAACCTGCAACTCACCGGGGAAACCTTGTTCGCCGTCGGGCGAGCAATAATAAAGCTCAACTTCACTTTCAGTTTGTTTAGTTACTTGCCAAAGTACTTTATTAAAACCTTTAACACCGCCATGTAGGCTATTAGGACCGTTATTTGCCTCTAGTTGATACTGCTTACCAGATAAGTTAAAACGCCCCTTTGCAATACGATTTGCGTATCGACCTACTGTAGCGCCTAAGTAAAATGGGTTTTCAAGATAGTATTGAGGATCATCGACGCTAAGCGTCATTTCTTGTTTTTTAAATTTAATGCTTTTTATTATTGCGCCAAACGGCAAAATTTCAGCTGCTAAATTCTTACCATCACTGAGCTGAATAACTTGTAAAGGCTGGTTACTGGCAATAGATGTCACACGCATACTCCAATCAAATTACCGAATTAACATTTTGTGTTATAACGGCGCAACAATATATAATATAAATAGTATATAATTGAAGCCTGCAACTCAATCTAAATACGTTAAAATTTCTCGACAAAAATTTACAGCTGCCATTATTTATTTACACGAGGCGAGTAGATTGAATATTTATCGTTTTTACCCCCAAAGCCCCTAATTAACCATCAAATAAAAAGTTCAATGCAAGTGTAGGCTTAAGCAACTCAATTAATTGACATATGTTAAGTTTTTATTAAACCTTTCTTTTATTTGGAAAATTATCAGTCCTAGTTTGTTTAGTTGATGTCTGCACCATTTAATCCAGCTTAATCGCTGCGTGTGCACTTTGTTTTTAGTATTTATAAACATTAACTGAGAGAAGAAAGGAATTATGATCCCATTTAAACTTAATAAACTGAGCATATTAGTTGGCGCTGTATCTGGCACATTCGTATTAGCAAGCAGCCCTATACATGCAGCTCAAAGTGATAAAGTTCAGCAAGAAATGGAAGCGATCACGGTAACGGGCTACCGCTCTAACCTAGCCCGTAGTAAAGAGCTCAAAAAAAATGCCATTGGCTCGCAAGACAGCATACTCGCTGAAGACATTGGCGAATTCCCTGATGCTAACTTAGCAGAGTCATTACAGCGAGTACCGGGTGTATCTATTTCGCGTGACTCAGGTGAAGGTCGTCAAATATCGCTACGTGGCTTGGGTCCTAATTTTACACGCACACGCTTAAATGGCATGGAAGCACTTTTTACAAGCGATTCAGGTATTGACCAACGTGGCGGTGCATCCCGCTCTCGAGATTTTGATTTCAGTATTTTTGCCTCAGAACTATTTAATCGCGTAGATGTGTATAAATCGTATGATGCATCATTAGATGAAGGGGGTATTGCCGGTACTGTTGACTTACATACTGCAAAACCTTTTGATAATTCTGAAGAAGGACTACAAGGTGCTGTAAGTGTAAAAGGTATTTATAATGATAGAACAGAGCATTCAGACCCTCGCTTTGCTGGTTTGTTATCGAATACTTGGGGGAATTTTGGTGCGCTCGTATCGGTTGCTTATTCTGAAGTAGATACGATTGAAGAAGGCTATCATGTGTGGTCTTGGAAGCAAGCGAGCTTTGGTGATGATAATGTTGCAGATTCAGTTGACGGCGATATCAAAAACCGTTTAGTCAACGCCACGGGCAATGACCGAGTGTTTGTATCTCGCGCTAATAACATTGCATCTTGGGCTAATACACGTAAACGTACCGGTATTACCGCTGCATTTCAGTGGCAACCTTCTGATGCAATGTCTTTCGATTTGGATATTTTGTACGGAAAGCTATCTAACGATCGCATTGAAAATCAATTATCAACAGCGGGCACAAACGCATTTACTGGCGATGTGACAGCAAATCAATTACTCGTTGATGCAGCCATTGAAGGTGACGATTTAGTATACGCCTCATTTGAAGGTCTTGATTTACGTACTGAGTCAAAAGTAAGTTTTGGCGAAACTGATTTTCACCAAATATCACTCAGTGGTAATTTTGAACTAACCGATAAACTATACATGACAACCATGTTTGGTTTATCAAAATCTACTTTTGAGCAGCCTATAAACGATAAAGTTTTTAGTGAATCTGTCGATCATGCGTTTTCTGTTGATTGGCGCAATGCTAAATATGGTCAAAATACTTACGACTTTGATATTACCGACGTTGACCAGTGGGCATTAATGCGAACTGATGTCCGCGAAGATGAAATAAGCAATGAATACAACACGTATCAAGTTGATTTTAATTACGAACTTAATGATGTGCATTCATTTAAGTTTGGTCTTCAGTCTAAAAACTATCAATCAGATGGTTTTGAACGCAGAGACCGTGTTGATTGGGAAAATGACCCAAATTCACCTGAAGCTGTTTTTCAAATAACTAGTATTCCAATTTTATATGACTATGTTATTGCAGATAACCAAGCTACTTTTGAGCGTGTTGTTGCAACAGGTTTAATTTCTCGCGAGTTAGACGCCTCTTATAATCGCCCTGGTACTGTATATCAAATTGAAGAAGATACTATTGGGGTTTATGCACAGTATGTATGGAACACCGAAATAAGTAACTTCCCAATTAGAGGTAACTTAGGTTTACGTTGGTACGAAACTGAACAAACATCGAGCGGGGAAGTTAATACTGGAACCGGTTTTGAACAAATTGAATTTAGTAAAACCTATTCCGATTTACTACCAAGCTTAAATGTTGTTGCTGATATTTCTGATAATTGGTTAGTACGCCTTGGTGCTAATCGCAATATTTCTCGACCAAATTTAAATCAATTAAAGGCCGCAGGACAAGTGGGTGTTGCAGATCAATTTATTAGTGCTGGTAACCCTAACTTAGAGCGCTTTGTTGCTGATTCATTCGAAACATCATTTGAGTTTTATGGTGATTCGTCAAGCTTAGCTATTGCAGTGTTTCATAAAGATATGGAGTCATTTATTGTCCAGCAATCAGTGACTCTACCTTATGAGCAAACGGGTTACCCTCTAGAGTTTTTAGACTTTGACCCTCGCGTAAATGCGCAATCTGAGTTTACCGTTTCACAACCGATAAATGGTGATTCTACAGATGTCACTGGTTTAGAAGTTGCGTTTCAAATGGACTTTGATTTTTTACCAGAGCCATTTAATTACTTAGGAATGCTAGGTAATGTAACCATTGCTGATGGAGAAACAATTTTATTTAACGAAGGTGAACGCATAAGCGTTACTCCTCCTGGCTTATCTGAGCTGTCTCACAACTTTACCCTTTATTATGAAACGCCGCATTGGGGCATGCGTGTTTCGAGCTCTTATCGTGATGAATACATTACAGGCGAAGGCTCAGAGCAAAACATTGTTGCCGGGTACGATGAAACAACGTTTGTTGATTTTAAATCGTTCATGAATATTACAGAGCAAGTAAAAATAACCTTTGAAGCAACAAATTTAACGGATGAAGCAATTCGCCAATTCCTTGATCACAGAACTCAATCTTACTCACAAAGTGGTCGTAATTTTGCGTTAGGTATGTCGTATAAATTTTAGCTCTCACCTCTAAACTGGCTGCTTTTGCAGCCAGTTACTTTAAGGAAAAAAGTTATGAAAAAATACACTATTTCATTTCTCATTAATTTATTATTGCTTTTAGTTTTCTGCCCATCAATTGCTGCAAATGACACATTTACTTTAGGTGTTATTGCCGATTGCCAATATGCAGAACAAGCCAATAAAGGTACTCGACACTATACATCTTGCCCTCAAAAATTGAGTACGGCAGTTGAGCAATTTAATGCTCTGCCTTTATCGGGTGTATTGCATTTAGGCGACTTTATCGACCGCGAATTTAAAAGTTTTACCCCATTAAATACAATATCATCGTCACTTAACGTTCCCCTTTATCATGTATTAGGAAACCATGAATTCTCGGTAGATGATAAGTTTAAAATGCGCATAACTAACACTTTAAATATGCCCGCGCGGTACTACAGCTTTGAAGTAAACGGCTGGCTTTTTATTGCACTAGATGGCAATGATGTGAGTACTTACGCATGGCCTACAAATAGTAAAAAGCATAAACAAAATATGGCCTTGTTTAACTCTCAATATAAAGGGCATGAAGATTGGAATGGCGCAATTGGTACAAAACAACTTAAGTGGTTAGAAGAAAAACTAAAAGTAGCGCAAGTAAAAGAGCAACCTGTAGTACTGCTGAGTCACTTCCCTATTTTTCCTGAGAACAACCATAACCTTTGGAACGCGCAAGAAGTGCTAACCCTTATTAGCCAGTATCCAGCCGTAAAAGCATGGTTTAATGGTCATAACCATGTAGGTAATTACGCAAAAAAAGACGGCATACATTTTGTGACTTTCCATGCCATGCTTGATACCGATACAACTGCATTTAGCACTCTTGAATTTTCGCCAACCCAACTTAAAATTAATGGTCAAGGGAGGCAGCCTTCAATGGTTCTTCCCATTAAATAACCGCAATAAAACGAAGATAACACCTATGGCTCTATATAATAACGCGTACAAGGAGAGGATTAGCGTAACTAGGGAACTTAGTTACGCATTTTTGGCACTTATGTAGCTATGCAATTGCTCAATCGCACTTTGCATTTGGCGGCTTATATCACCTAGGCTAAACCCTGTTGCCACTTTAATTTGTTGATATGTTTCACCATGAATACGACTACGTACAATAAGGTCTCGCTGCTTATCTGTAAGCGTATTCATCGCATCTGAAATATATTCAATTCGTAAATTCATGCTACATAGATCCTCAGGGCTACCTTGCGTACATAGTGGCTCATCAATATTATCGCGGGTATCGTCTAAAAAATGTTGAGTGTTTTTAAAGCGAGAACGATAATTTAAACCAATGTTAATAGCTGAACGAAGCAGATAAGCTTTCGGAAACTCTATTTTATCAATATGCTGATGCGATAACATATTACTAAATGCTTCTTGCACTAAATCTTCATGATCGCTAAGGCTTGCCCCAAAAAAATCACGGACTCTACGGTTTAGTTCACCGTTGTGCTCGGTATATAACTTTTCAAAAAATGATTCGATAATCATAAAATGACCTTAAAAACCTCTTAATTCAAAAGTAAAAACAACTGTGTTAGCAGTTGTATTTAAGAGGATTAATTTAGCATTCAATTATGCTAAGAATATGACAAACCAAGCGTTTGTCACTAAAAGGTCATTTATTAGCTAAGTTATAACTCAGCAGTAATGTGCTCGTTAAGCGCTGCTTTTTCGTCAATGCTAAGCGCTTGCTTTGATTTAGCAATAAAATCGTACCTCACCATCACAGCTTTGCCTATTGCGCAGCATTTATCGTGTTGCCATGCTTCTTGCCTAAGTGTAAAAGAGCTAGTGCCTATATGCTCTACAGAGGTTTTTACTGTCACTTCGTGGCCATAAAATAATTCGCCTACAAACGACACCTCAACTTTGGCGATAATCAATTTCCAATCATGTGGATTTAAGTCCGGTGTAAAAAACTTAAAAATAGGTCCACGTGCGACTTCAAACCATACAGGGAGTACGGTATTGTTGATGTGTCCGAGTGCATCTGTTTCGCTAAAGCGCGGCATCACTTTTTCAATAAACATAAAAATCCAATAATAATTATATAAAGGTAAACCATGACGGACTTTATACGCGTTATTGATAACGCATTAAGCGATGAGTTTTGCGATGAATTTATTTCCACATTCGCGCAAAGCCCGCATGTAAGACAAGGGGTAACATCGGGCGGTGTCGACTTAAAGAAAAAAGACAGCCACGACCTGCACTTAAATAATCACCCCGAATATGCACAACAATTAAAACATATACAACAAACGACTGCACAGCATGTTTTTAAGTATGTTGAAGAGCATATTTTTATGATGATTGGGGCATTTGGCTTAAAGGTTTATCATCCAAAAACAGGTGAGGTAGTCGATTTAACCCAAGAGAATTTTGAAGCAGTGGGTAAACCGCAATTACCCGTTTTAGTTCAGCAAATTTTTAGACTCGGTAACATTCAAGCGCAAAAATACGAAGTAAACAAAGGTGGCTACCCTTACTGGCACAGTGAAGTTTATCCGCAGCTACAGCACAATGAAGCTTTGCATCGCGTGTTGTTATTTATGTTTTACTTAAACGATGTAGAAGAAGGTGGTGAAACAGAGTTTTATTATCAAAACCGTAAAATCGCCCCTAAAAAAGGCACTATGGTAATAGCACCTGGCTACTTTACACATACTCATAGAGGCAATAAGCCAGTATCAAACGATAAGTATATTTTAACCTCGTGGGTATTGTTTAACCGTGCAGAACAAATATATGGTGCGCCTAAGAGTTAGCGCACCAAAATCAGTATTATTTAACCGAGCAGTTCATCTAATAAATTAAACAACTGATCTAGCTCTTCAATGGTGTTGTAGTGCATACAACCAATGCGCACTACGCCGCCTTTATCAAGCACATCTAATTGCTTGCACAACCCTTGCGCGTAAAAATTACCATCCCACACGCAAATATGCTGCTTACCTAGAAATTCTGAAACGGCGCGTGGCTCAAGCCCTTCAAAAATTAAAGCAAAAGTAGGTGTACGCTCATTAAGGCGATCAAAATCATCAATACCAAATAACTTAATACGTGGATAATTAACTAAGCGCGTTAAAAAGTGTTCGCTAAGCGCCATTTCGTGCTGCTTAGTTTTAGCAAAAGCAACGCTTAACTTTTCGCGACGTGAGTGGCTATCGTCAAGTTCGCTAATCGCCGCAATGTAATCAACAGCTGCGATAAAACCAGCCATTGCTTCAAAGCTTTGCGTGCCGGTTTCCCAGCGACCTGGTGCTACGTCTTTAGCTGGCTCAACCTTGTAAGGCGTAAACCCGTCTAAATGTTCTTTTTTACCATAAACCATACCTAAATGCGGGCCAAAAAACTTATACGCAGAGCACGCTAAAAAGTCGCAATCAAGTGCTTGTACGTCAACAAGTTCATGCGGTGCATAGTGTACGGCATCAACATAAACAAGTGCACCTACAGCGTGAGCAAGCTCTACAATACGTTTGATATTGTTAATTGAACCTGTGGTATTTGACGCATACGTTACCGCTACAAGCTTAGTGTTGCTGTTTAATAAGCTTTCAAATTGCACCATATCTAAGCTGCAATCAGCTTCATTAATTAAAGCCGTATTAACTTTAACGCCTTTATCTTCTGCAGCTTGTTGCCACGACGATACATTCGAGAAGTGATCGGCATTGGTTACAATTATTTCATCGCCAGCCTGCCAGTCGCGTGAAATTGCACGGCTAAAACTAAACGTAAGGCTGGTCATGTTTGGACCAAACACAATTTGTTGTGAGCTAGGTGCATTAAGTAAGTCAGCGGCGGCTTGGCGCGCATTCGCCATCAACTCAACCGTTTTATCACTTGAAAAAAACGCGCCACCTAAGTTCGAATTATAATGACCTAAATAAGCTGTCATCGCAGTAAGCACCGATGTTGGTACCTGCGAGCCACCTGGTCCGTCTAAAAATATTGGCGATTTACCATCAACGTTCTGCATTAATGCTGGAAACTGCTCACGTAATTGCGTTATGTTCATGCCTAACTTCCTTAAGACGTTAATACAAAACAATCCAGGTAACCTGGTTTGCTAGCATCAATTTTGTTCATAGGTGTTGCGTTATGCCACACTTGACGGTCGTTTATTAATGCAAACATGCCGTCTTTTATTTCCATTTTAAAACAAGGCTCAGCTTGCTTGTTTTCGTATACAAGCAGTTCGCCGCCTTCTAAGTTCTCGTGAGAAACACCGCATATACATACATGGTCAAAACCATCTTGATGCACGCCTTCTGGCGCTGCAGGTGTATCGCTATCGATGGCAAGCATGCGGAACTGATGAATTTCAATATCACGCTGCTCATCAATACCGGTAAGTTGGCGAAACTCATTTACAATGCTTTTCATGCCCTCTGACTCAAGTAAACTTTGCTCTAAATTTTCGTAAGTACGCTCTACATTACCTTGAAACGTATTAATTGAATCATCTTGAACAAATGCTTTGGCTTGCTGTAGCTTTATTTCACCATTTTGCATTTTTACTACTGAATAACGACGTTTACGAAAGGCACCATCTGCATAAAGGTTTGCAGGAAGGTTATCAAAAGAAGGTTTAACCAAATCAATATTTGCTTGGTTAACAAAACGTAGCTGCAATAAATTCTGGTTGTTTAATGCTGTCATAAAATCTCGCCTAAAATAATGAGAATATTGATAAGGATTTTAATGCATTTTGATAGGAATTTTTGCGCGATTAATTACTTTAAAAGCAATTTAAGACTAGAGTTAATACAATAATACAAAAAAAGAAGCATGAACTATCTAATATTTGTTTTAACCAATAAAAAACCCGCCGAAGCGGGTTTTTAAACAAACTCTAAAAGTTATACAGCTTGTTGAATAATCACGTTGTCTGCTTTTTTAGTGTAAGCAGGCATACGGTGGAAGTTTAAGTAACGGTAAGTATCTGCAGCCGTTGCATTAATCTTCGCTGCGTATTCTTGGTACTCAGCTGGAGTAGGTAGTTTACCTAAAATAGCCGCTACTGCAGCAAGTTCTGCTGAAGCTAAGAATACGTTCGCGCCATTACCTAAACGGTTAGGGAAGTTACGTGTAGAGGTAGACACAACCGTTGCTTTGTCTGCAACGCGTGCTTGGTTACCCATACATAGTGAACAACCTGGAGTTTCGATACGTGCACCTACACGACCAAAGATACCGTAGTAACCTTCGTCTGTAAGCTGATCTTTATCCATCTTAGTTGGCGGGGCAACCCAAAGCTGAGTTGGGATACGACCTTTAAAGCCATCTAGTAACTTACCTGCTGCGCGGAAGTGACCGATGTTAGTCATACAAGAACCGATGAATACTTCGTCGATTTTCTCGCCAGTAACATCAGATAATAAACGTGCATCATCTGGGTCATTTGGAGCACAAAGGATTGGCTCTTTAATATCTGCTAAATCGATTTCAAGTACATGTTTGTACTCTGCATCAGCGTCAGCTTCCATTAGTTCTGGGTTAGCTAACCAATCTTGCATTGCAGTAATACGACGCTCAATAGTACGTACATCGCCGTAACCTTCAGAAATCATCCATTTAAGCATAACAATGTTTGATTCTAGGTATTCTGCGATAGACTCTTTAGAAAGTTTAACCGCACAACCTGCTGCAGAACGCTCTGCAGATGCATCTGATAGTTCGAACGCTTGCTCAACAGTTAGGTGTTCAACGCCTTCAATTTCTAGTACACGACCAGAGAATTCGTTAATTTTACCTTTTTTCTCAACTGTTAATAAACCTTCTTTAATACCGAAGTAAGGGATTGCATGTACAAGGTCACGTAAAGTGATACCTGGTTGCATTTCACCTTTAAAGCGAACCAAAATTGACTCAGGCATATCAAGAGGCATAACACCTGTAGCTGCTGCGAATGCTACTGCACCCGAACCTGCTGGGAATGAAATACCTAATGGGAAACGTGTATGTGAATCACCACCAGTACCTACAGTATCTGGTAATAACATACGGTTTAACCATGAGTGAATTACACCATCACCTGGGCGAAGTGACACACCGCCACGGTTCATGATGAAATCAGGAAGCGTATGGTGAGTGTTTACATCGATTGGTTTAGGGTAAGCCGACGTATGACAGAAAGACTGCATTGTTAAATCTGCAGAAAAACCTAAACATGCTAAGTCTTTAAGTTCGTCACGTGTCATAGGACCTGTTGTATCTTGCGAGCCAACAGTTGTCATTTTAGGTTCACAATATTGGCCTGGGCGAATACCTGGAACGTTACACGCTTTACCAACCATTTTTTGTGCTAGTGTGAAGCCTTTTTCAGAAACTTCTGTCACTGTTGGTACTTTAAATACATCAGTTGGACCTAGGCCAAGTGATGTACGTGCTTTGTCAGTTAAACCACGACCAATGATAAGTGGTATACGACCACCAGCACGAACTTCATCTAAAATTACATCAGATTTAAGTTCAAAAGTTGAGATTACTTTGTCAGTACCGTGGCTCTTAACAACACCTTCGTACGGGTAAATATCGATTTGCTCACCCATGTTAAGCTCATCAACATTTAATTCGATTGGTAATGCACCTGAATCTTCCATTGTATTGAAGAAGATTGGAGCAATTTTATTACCTAGACATACACCGCCAACACGCTTGTTTGGTACGAATGGGATATCATCGCCCATGAACCAAAGTACAGAGTTAGTTGCAGACTTACGAGAAGAACCAGTACCAACAACATCACCTACATATGCAAGTGGTAAGCCTTTAGTTTTTAATTCTTCAAGCTGAGAGATTGGACCTACTTCGCCTGGCTTGTCTGGTGTAATTCCATCACGTTCAATTTTTAGCATTGCTAAAGCATGAAGTGGGATATCTGGACGAGACCATGCATCTGGTGCTGGTGATAAGTCATCAGTATTTGTCTCGCCAGTTACTTTAAATACAGTAACTGAGATCTTTTCAGCAACAGCTGGCTTATTAGTAAACCATTCTGCATTTGCCCAAGACTCAATAATTTGCTTAGCGAATGTATTACCCGCTTTTGCTTTTTCTTCAACATCGTAGAACGCATCAAACATAAGTAATGTATTTGAAAGGCCTTTAACTACGATTGGTGCAAGTGTTTCGTCATCAAGTAGGTCAATCATTGGCGCGATATTGTAACCGCCCAGCATTGTACCTAATAATTCTGCCGCTTTTTCTTTAGAAACAAGTGGAGAATTAGCTTCACCTTTAGCTACAGCTGCTAAAAATCCCGCTTTAATATAAGCAGCATCATCAACACCAGCTGGTATACGCTGAATGAACAAATCTAAAATGAATTCTTCTTCACCTGCAGGTGGGTTTTTTATTAATTCAATAAGATCAGCAGTTTGCTGAGCATCTAATGGCGCTGGTACGATACCTAACGCGGCACGTTCTTCTACGTGTTTACGATATTCTTGTAGCACAATATTGCCCTCTTGGTGACGTGAAAGTATCCGGTAGCGCTTTGGGCGCAAATAAGTTACCCAATACTTATAGTATTCTAACGCGTAATTATAAAGCTTTTATGGATAGATGAAAATCCATCCAGTTGCGCAACTGATTATACCGGTTATAAATACTATGAATAGTGGTTGTGGTAAAAACTATTTTCATGAATACTTGTTAAGTAAGAATCATTACCATTAACTAATATTAATTTATTACAGGCATAAAAAAACCCAGCACTTGGCTGGGTTTTTATTACAAACTATTTAATTAACGTAAAACTTTAACGTTTTTGATAGTTTTGATATGCGCTTCTACACGACGGTTTTCTGCGTTTGCAGCTTTAGTGTTTGCATCATTTTTAAGACGCTCTTCACCTAAACCAACTGTAGTAATACGGTCTTCAGCAATACCATCAGCAACAAGTTGCTTAGCTACAGCATCAGCACGTTTTTTAGATAACCATTTGTTGTAAGTTGCTTTACCTACAGCAGAAGTGTGACCTTCTAATAGTACTGTTGTATCTGGGTACTCTTTTAAGAATGCAGATACTTTTTCAATATCATTTAAGTATTGAGTAGATACTGCAGAAGCATTGTTAGGGAAAGTCACTAATAAGCTTACTGTTACTTCTTTATCTTCATATAAAGTACAACCAGTACCATCTACAGCATCAGTCATAGGTGTGTTAGCACACTTATCATCTGCATCAGGAATGTTATCGTTGTCGCTGTCTACAGGAGCTACAGCTACTTCAACTACTTTAGGCTCTGGAGCTGGTTTTACTGGCTCTACAGGAGCAGAGTTTTGGCCAAATAAGTAGTTAATACCAATTTTAGCGCCAACATCTGTGTAACCACGGTCAAGACCTTGATATACAGCTGTTTCAGCATTTACAAATAAACCATCTGTAATGAAATGTTGGTAACCAACACCTGCATTTAAGAATGTGTTGTCATCAACTACGTCAATTTCTTTAATACCGAAAAGACCATAGAAAGGACCGCCGTCTAAATGGTAAAGAGCATCAATACCGTAACGCTCGCCATCAATATTGTTACGGTTGCCAGCAACTTTATCAAAAGCATTAAAATCCATGTCTGCGTATTCAAGACGTGCGCTCCAGTAATCACTGAAACGGTAACCAGCTTCAACACCCCAGCCAGTTGATTCGTTTACGTCAAGACCTGCTTGGTCACGCATGTTTTTCCAAGATGCGTCATAGTAGTCGCCAAATGCGCCAATGTAGAAACCTTCTTCTTTATCAGCAGCGAATGTAGATGCGCTAGTTGCAGCCAACGCGATTGCAATTGTAAGTGATTTTAATTTCATTGTTTTCTTCCCATTTGAACAATTTTAAATTGTAGCTAATCGATACTAGCTCAATCAGTTTTATATAGACTAACTGAGCCTTTGTTAATCAATACTTAACGAAAAATAAAGTTTATTACTTTTTTCTATGCCTTGTCGCAACACACATCCACTTACTATAGGCGAAATTAAAACTTTATTGAAAAATAAATATAGTAGGTTTTTGTAAATTAGTACTTAGCAAGGAATGTAAGAGCAATTAAATTGAATGCACTTATAAATGCAAAGAAATATTGCTTAGTTTTAATTGTGCGCATAATACCACCAGAATTAGCATTCCCCTAGGTATATGCGCATGTTTGATTAAAAAATGACTCTTTTTAATCATGTGGTTATATTTAAAGTTAAGTATTAAGTACCACAAAAAGTCTGGTAGTCATTATCATTCGTCGGTGGAGAGCAAAACTCTGATAACTCTTCACTGTTAGAATATGGATTCCCAGCTATTTTTATAAAGCGCTGTAGTAACTCGCTAGATCCTGTAGCGTTATATTGTGCAATTATTTCTTCGATCACATGATTACGCGGTATAACACGAGGATTTGCCGCTCTCATTACTTCATAACTATTATCGTCAGTTAAACTTACCCACCTAGCTCTCCATTCAATTAGCGACTCAGGTACGCTTTTTTCTCCTTTTAAGGATTCAGTAAGCGCATCAAAGGTATTGGTGTAATCGAGCTGATTATCTTTTAATAGCGTTAACAACTCTGCTATTAACTCGCCACTACTATCGCTAGATTCATTTAAACCCAGTTTTTGTGCCCACATAGCCGTAAACTCAGTATTAAACTGCTCAGCAAAACTATTAATAAATGGCGTCATTAATGAAACCGCTTGCTCGTCATCATCGCTAATAAGCGGTATTAAGCTCTCAGCTAAGCGTGCGCAGTTCCAGTTAGCTATATTAGGTTGATTACCGAATGCATAGCGGCCTTGTTTGTCTATAGAGCTAAATACGGTATCAAAATCAAAGCTATTCATCATGGCACACGGGCCGTAATCAATGGTCTCTCCGCTAACTAGCGTATTATCTGTATTCATTACTCCGTGAATAAAGCCAACACGCATCCAGCTCACAACTAGCTTAACTTGGTTTTTAATCACAGCGCCTAAAAATGCTAAATATCGCTGCGAACCTGTATCTGTTATTTCTGGGTAGTGTCGCTCTATAGCTAAATCGGCTAAATTTTTAAGCCCTTCAACATCGCCTTGCGTCGCTAAATATTGAAACGAGCCAACACGAATATGACTCCTTGCTACACGCGTAACGATAGCCCCTGCTTGTGGCGGATTACGATAAACCGTTTCACCACTACCAACAACCGCTAAGCAGCGTGTGGTTTTAACTCCCAGCGCATGCATTGCCTCGCTCATTACGTATTCACGAATAGCAGGACCAAGTGCGCAACGCCCATCCCCTCCTCTTGAGTAAGGAGTAGCACCAGAGCCTTTTAATTGAATATCCCATAACTGGTTTTCATCATCACTAATAGCGCCCAGTAAGTGCGCTCGTCCATCGCCTAAGCGTGGTGAAAAATGTCCAAATTGGTGCCCAGAGTAACCAAGTGCTACTGCAGGAATCGCCTGTTTTTCGTTACCGCTAAAAGTGCTGGCACGCAAATCAGCCGCAACGTTAATATTAAACTCTTTTGCTAAGCACTCATTCCACAGTAATAACTGAGGAGAGGCGACACTTGCAGGGAAATCTTCTATTGCGAAGTTTTCCGCAATATCTGTGTATCTTGGCACTAATTTCATGGTAATTCCTATTGTTGCTGACTTATACCAACACGGTTGTCACCTACGCCATAAGCAACAATTAAGCTTAACTCTTGCATACTTAAGCCGCTTTGCTTTTGCATTTCGTTAAAAAAAGCTTGGGCTGCATTTAGTGACTTTTTAGTTTGTAAGCCGCCGTCTATAATTTTATGGGCACGCAAATAATTCTCTACATCGCGTGATAGTAAAAAAGTATCTTTACCAAGTGCTCGCAGCGCATAAGGCCCTGTATTTCCGCCTAAACGCGAACCATGTTTTTTTAAATACGCCCACAAACCAATAATATCGTCTGTTGGCCAATTAGCGATAAACTGACTAAAACTGCCATGTTCCCCTGCTATTTCGTGGATCATGTAAGCATTTTCGGTAATTGTTTTTACTTTTTTATAGTTACGAACAATGCGCTCATCCGTTGCTTTTTGTTCCAGCATATCGGGTGGCATCATTAATAACTTATCAACGCTAAAATCCCAAAAAACCTCTCTAAAGCCTGCCCACTTATTATTTATGACTGACCAATAAAAGCCGCTTTGAAATACTTTTCGAGTAAATTCTTCAAGCCAATCGTCGTCACTTAACGTGCTTAGTTGTTTTTTAGATAGCGGTTTTGCAAGTAATAACTTAAGCATTTTTTCAGAGCCTTTTCGCTCTACCGCTCGCTTATAAATATCGCTAAATTTTTCCATACTAATTAAATACCTCACTACTTATATTGCTAGTGTACGAGAAAAGCACCTAATACGTAACCACCCCTCTTTTCGATGAATTAATCTGTATTTAGTCGCTTGACACCTAGACGGCTAAAATGCTTTAATCGCCGTAATTACCCTATTTAAATTGCACAGGTTTGTAAGTTTTACCCTACAAACAGGTGCAAAGGGCTAGAAGAGGTGCGTTATTCAGGTAGCGTATGTTAGGAGCGCAAACTCCAGTAAGCATACGTGAGGGGAATTAACGCCGAGAAGTAACCACTTTTGCGAGGTGTTTATTTCGGGCGACTAGGTTGAACCCTAGCGACTGTCACCAATAGCTGCTTATAAAAAGCAGCTTGTTAGTTTGGTGGAGAGCTTCTGGTCTTAAATATTAAGGCCGTGCGCCCTATTATTTTAAGCCCATTCGCTCTTCGAATTATTAGTTCGAACGACGTTAATGCGGCTCCTTCCATAAAGCTTTTTGACTCTTCGAATAATACCAATTGCATTAAATTAGTTATCGCTTAAATGATCACGTTTTTAATAAAGTTGGTACAAATTATAAGTTCGTGAGAGATGATCAACAACTTCAATTTAAACGACTACTCACTGTGGACCGCGCTCGTAACGCCATTTGATCAACACGGCGATGTTGACTACAACACGTTAACTAAGTTGGTTAGCGATCAAGAAGCGGCACATAACGGTATTTTGCTACTTGGCAGTACGGGCGAAGGTTTAGCACTAACGCTAAAAGAGCAACAAGCCATTGTTGAACACGTATGCCAGCTAAAACCAACAGTACCACTCATGGTTGCTGTGGGCGGTAGTAACTTAAAGCAACAAATTGAGTGGGTTAATTACTGTAATACACTACCAATTCATAGCTTTTTACTTGGCTCACCGCTTTATGCAAAGCCTGGTGCTATAGGTCAAACTCATTGGTTTGAAAGCCTACTAAATGCAAGCGCTCACCCATGTATGCTTTATAACGTACCGGGTCGAAGCGCTGTTAGCATCCCAGCGGCAACAATTCAAAACTTACAAAACAATAAAAATTTATGGGCGTTAAAAGAAGCGAGCGGCAGTATTGCTCAGTTTGAAGCTTACCGCCAAGCGGCGCCTAATTTAGCTATTTTTAGTGGCGACGATGCGCTAATGCCTTATTTTGCTCAAGCTGGCGCAAAAGGTTTGGTGTCGGTAGCTGCAAACGCATGGCCTGAACAAACTCACGAGTTTGTTAAGCGCAGTTTAAGTGGTCAACACCCTAACTTATTTGCCCAGTGGTCAAGCGCTATTAATAGCCTATTTGCTGTCGCAAACCCTATTCCCGTAAAGGTACTGATGCATTTGCAAGGCCGCTTAAGCAGCCCGCAACTTCGTCCACCTTTAACACATCTTGAGTTAACTCAAACCGATTGCATCACAACTGCAAACAACACCATTTTATCTTGGCATTAAATACAGGTTTTTATAATGAGCTGGTTAGAACTATTAAATAATTTAGAATCGGGCGCAGTACGCGCAGCATCACAAAACGAAAGCGGCCAATGGCAAGCTAACGTAGAAGTAAAGCAAGGCATTTTAGAAGCCTTTAAAAATGGCACTAATACTGAGTTTGCAGGCGGCTTTGTTGATAAACATAACTTAGCTCCGCAAGAATTTAGTACTGATGATGGCGTTCGTATGGTACCAGGTGGCTCAAGTGTTCGCCGTGGTGCTTATGTTGCTAAAGGCACGATTATTATGCCACCAGCGTATGTAAACATTGGTGCATATATCGACGAAGGCACAATGGTAGATAGCCACGCATTAGTTGGCTCGTGTGCACAAGTAGGTAAAAACGTACATTTAAGTGCTGCAGTTCAGCTTGGTGGTGTACTTGAGCCAATCGGTGCAAGCCCAGTAGTTGTAGAAGACGACGCCTTTATTGGTGCAGGCTGTATTATTGTTGAAGGCGTAGTCATTAAAAAAGGCGCAGTACTTGCCCCTGGCGTGCGTTTATCAGCAACTATTCCAGTATACGACTGCGTAAACGAGCGCCAACTTGATAAAGGCGAGCCAATCCCAGAGTACGCGATTGTAATACCGGGCTCTCGCCCTGCGTCAAACGAATGGGCGCGCGAGCGAGGCCTAAGCATGTCGTGTGCGTTAATAGTTAAATACCGCGACGAGAAAAGCGATGCATCGTTATTGCTTGAAGAGGTTTTACGATAATGAGCTTTTTGAGCACGCCTATCAAAACCGCTGTAAATACTATTACACAACAACTTGATACACCTTTTTTTGTTTACGATTTAGATCAACTAAACACGCATCTTGCGCGTTTAGTTGCGCAAACCGATGTAAAACTATGGTACGCGGTAAAAGCAAACCCACTGTCTAAAATTATTCAAAGCTTAGACAGTGCTGGCTTTAATTTTGACGTAGCAAGTAAAGGTGAGCTTGAGCAAGTACTCGCACAAGGTATTAGCTCGCAGCGCGTGCTCAACACAGGGCCTGCAAAAAGCCCTAAACAAATAAAACACTTTATTGAGCGCGGCGTGCGTATATTCGTGGCAGAAAGCCTCAATCAAGTACGTTGGTTAAACCAACAAGCACAACTACAAAACACGCAGTTACAAGTATTACTGCGTGTACAATTACGCTGGCCTGAAGGTGAAAAAAACCCACTGGGCGGCGACAGCCTTACGCCATTTGGTTTGGGCTGTGATGAGTGGCAAGCACTCAATGTAGCTGACTACCCTGCGCTTAAATTTGACGGCCTGCATATTTTTCAGTGGGGCAACATGCTTAGCACGCAAAAACTAAGCGACTTGTGGTCACAAATGATTGCACCTCTTAGCCAACTTGCCAGCGATTTAAATATTAGCCTTAAGATTCTCGATTTAGGCGGCGGCTTAGGTATTCCTTATACACAAAACGAAGCAACACTTGATTGGGATGACTTAATTGCTGCGCTCGCTAAAATTAAAAATGATGCGGGTGTAGAAGAATTATGGATGGAACTTGGTCGCTATGCCGTTGGCGAATGCGGTCATTACGCAAACCCAGTAGTAGAGCGCAAACAAAACTACAATCAAGAACAAGTAATTTTAAGCGGCGGTATAAATCACTTATTACGCCCTGCTGTTACCAGCCAAGACTTTCCTGCTGCATTACTGCGTGAATCCAGTGCTAAAACTCAAGCGGTCACTTTATACGGCCCACTTTGTACAGCGCTTGATTGCTTGGGTGAACATAACTTACCAAGCGATTTAAATGAGCACGACTGGCTAGTGTTTAGCCAATGCGGTGCTTACGGCTTTACCGAAAGTATGCCGTATTTTTTATGCCATGAGCTAGCTGCTGAGTACACCTTGCAAAACGGTACACTTACCTGTGTTCGCCAAGCCGAAAATGCCAGCCATTATTTAAGGTAACAAGTATGAGTAATACAACACACATTAGCCAAGAGAACATTGTAGTAGGGGAAGTTGCAAACGGCTTACCGCTTACAATTCCTGTGTATCGTTTAAAAGGCGATGGCACAGGGCCAAGTGTTTACATTCAGGCCAATATGCATGGCGCTGAAGTGCAAGGTAACGCAGTTATTTTTCAGCTGCTTGAGCAATTAAAACACCTTAACCTTAGTGGCGATATTACCCTTGTACCTTATGCAAATCCGATTGGTTGTAATCAAAAATCTGGCGAGTTTACCCTTGGCAGGTTCGATCCGATTACGGGCACTAATTGGAATCGCATGTATCACTACAATAAAAATTTAGTGGCACAGTTTGCACAAAATCATACTCAGTATGACGACGCTACATTAAAAAGTAACTTCAAACAGGCACTTATTGACGAAGTAGACAGCAAGCTTAACGGCCCGGCTTATTTACTTAATACGGGTAAACGCATTGCGCTTAACTTACAAAAGCTCGCTCATCAGGCTGATATAGTACTCGATTTACACACAGGCCCTATTTCAAGCAAGCATCTGTACTGCCCAAGCTATGCAACCGACAGCGCACGTTACTTTAATATTGAACATGTATTGCTTATTCCTAGTGATTTTGACGGCGCTATGGATGAAGCTAACTTTTGCCCATGGTGGCATTTAAGTGATGCACTTAGCGGACAAGGTCGCGAATTATCAATACCTGTAGAAGCATTTACTGTAGAGCTAGGCAGCCAAGAAAAAATAGACTTAAAAGAAGCATTAAACGATGCAAACAGCATTTTAAGTTACTTAAATCACAAAGGCGTATTACAAAACGCACCGCATACGCCAGCTAATATCACTCGTTATGCATGTAATTTAGATGACTACTTTGCCTATTATGCCCCTATTGGCGGCATGGTTGAATACTTAGCCCCACTTGGCGGGCACATTAAAGCTGGTGAGCCTATTGCCAATATTTTACGCATGGAGCGCTACTTAAGTGAGCAACCACTGCAAACACTTACTCTTGATTGCGATGCAATTGCTATTTTGCACTTTGCCTCAGCGAGTGTTAATCAAGGTACCGAGCTTTATAAGTTTTTTACTAACATATTTGAGCTTTAGCTCACCCTTCTCATTGCGTGAGAGTAATACCAATTGCATTAAATTAGTGATCTATTATAGCGATAAGAAAATAGCTTAATAACAAGGCTAAAATTATGGTACATAGTTGTTCTATATAAATAATTTTTAACGTAGTTAGTGAGTTATTTAATACGCTAGAATGATCATGTTTTTAATAAAATTGGTATAAATTAACTAAAAAAGTTAATTTGCATTAGAAAAGCGGCTTAGGCCGCTTTTCTTTTGATCTATACTTACTTTGTATACGTATAAACCTTGTTATAAATGCAAATTCAGTAAAAGTTCACCGTTACATATGTAAAAAGACGTTATAATTAAATTAACGCATACAACAACCCAAACTCACAAGGAATTACAATGAGCTGGCGCCACTGGATAACTCTTTCTGCTTTAATTAGTACCGCTACCTTCGCACAAGAAGAAGTTGCTACAAACGAGCAAGATAACGACATCGAGCTTGTAAAACAGTGTATTTTAAATGAGGTAATTGGCGGGGATGGTAAACAGACATTAGACGACCTTCGTAAAAAGTGTTCAGCTCTTGAAGAAAATAAACAACTTACCGCGCTTGATAAACGCCAAGCTCGTGAAGAAGTAGGTAAAAAAAATAGAAATGTAATTACGCCACATAAGCGTAACTATATTTTACCGCTTTCGTACGTATCACACCCAAACGATCGCCCTTTTGATGGTTTTGATGCACTAACAGATGATAACGACGGCGAACCGCTCGACAACCTAGAAGCCAAATATCAGCTATCGATAAAAGTGCCTCTTTACGATGATTTTTCGGATAAAGACCAAGCCATATTTTTTGGCTTTACACTGCAATCATATTGGCAAATTTATAACTCAGAAATTTCGTCTCCATTTCGTGAAACAAACTACGAACCAGAGATATTTTGGATAAATTACCTCGACCCAGAAAACGTATTATGGGGCGACGAAATGGCAATCGCATTAGGTATTTCGCATCAATCAAATGGTCGAAGCCAACCAAACTCGCGTTCGTGGAACCGTATTTATGCAGACTTTATCTGGGAAAACAGAGGCTTTGTTTTTAGCTTTAAACCTTGGTACCGAATAGCTGAGGACGAAAAAGAAGATATTTTAGAAGCCAATGGCGACGACAACCCAGACATATATAAATACATGGGTTACTTTGAGTTTAGCGGCGCGTATCGTTTTCATGACCATGAATTTAGCTTTATGACACGTAACAATTTAAATTCAGATAATCGTGGTGCAATTCAACTCGACTGGTCGTTTCCTTTATGGGGTCGCGTTCGTGGTTATGCACAATACTTTAACGGTTATGGCGAAAGCTTAATTGATTACAATGCGGATGTAGAACGTATTGGTGTCGGTATATTATTAACCGATCTGCTGTGATACTTTTCTAAGTTTTACGCACAAAAAAGCCAAGCATTGCTTGGCTTTTTTGTGTTTAGAACAGCTAAACAGTTATTTTTTTACTACAAACTGCCCTTCAAATTCTGCAACCACGTTATCACCATCGTAAATAGTTACAGGCACTACGTAACTTGCTTTACCGTCGGTTTCTAAATCGCTTAACTTGCCCTTACAGGTTTGTATATCAACACAACCACGTGGGTCGGTAGTAAGCGGTTTTAAGTACTTAATGTTAGCATCGGCTAATACAATATTACCTTCAAGCCCAGCTTCTTTAAGTGCTAAGTACGTAGCGCCCCAACCTGTTAGCGTGGCCAAGCTATAAATAGAACCTGCAAACATAGTATTATGTAGGTTTAAATTAGCGTCTAGGTCGGCGCTGGTTGTAAATTGCCAATCGGTATAGCTTTCTACCTTAATACCCATCGCGTCACTAATTGGAATAGACTCACGCCACGTATTTTGTAGTACTTGCGTCCAATTAGGGTGACGAAACCAACCTGGCTCAGACGGTTTTTGCTTTACCATTTTAAAGTGTTGAACATCGCCATACGCTAAGTGCGCTTTTTCTTTTAATTCGTAACCGTGGCGTTTATAAAATTCAAGCGCTCGTTCGCGTGCAAACAATACAAGCTCACCTGCGTTTTGAACCCATGCAATTTTTTCAAGCTCGTGCAGTAAGCGACTACCAATATGCTGGTTACGATTACCCTCTGCAACCGCCATATAGCGCACTTGTGCTTGCTCATGATTGTTAAAGTGCAAACGTGCTACACCTAGTACTTCGCCTTCTTTATTTTTTATAAAGCGGTGCTCAGAGTCTTGTTCCATATCGTCTTGTTCAGAGCCACGTGGCTCGCCCCAAGGCGCGCGTAATACCTGCCAACGCAATTGGTAATACGCTTGCCAATCTTCGCTACTTTGTGGGGTGCTTACCTGAAACATACATACTCCTGTTGTTATATAAGCCGTAAATAAAAGTCAAAAAAGGCTACGGCGCTATACTAATAGTATTGATTATCTACCAAACTAAAAAGCTTAAATAATTAAGTCCGTTGGTATTATTTATGGCAAATACCATACTCCATCTTAAAAAAACTGCAAATACGACTTTGGTGATGGCTGTAAAATAACGTAAAAAATAATGGCAAAGGCCATTGCGCTTTAACGTTGCTAGTTTATGCTGAGAATATGATGGAAAAAATCAATTATATAAATTCACTGACGGGTTTGCTGGGCGATCAATTTATTGAAAATAGCCACAGCGTTGGTCAGTTAATCTATTGGCATAAATGCAATGGCGATCACATTCAAGTACGTGAGCACGAGCAGTTACGCTGGTTACTGATTAACGACACTCTTCAGTCTGTTATTGATTTAAATAACCCGGATTTATTACTTTTTCCACACTTATTATGCCTAGGTAAGCATTGGCAGGCTCTTAAGCCGCCACAAAAAGTGTTAGAACTCGGCCTCGGCGGCGGAGCAATTCGTAATTATTTACAACACAAATACCCTAAAGCACAAATAACATCGGTTGAAAAAAACGCCGATATTATTGATTGCTATACCCAATTTTTTTCGTCAAATAAAAATGAGCAACTGCTTTGCGCCGATGCGCAACAGATTTTAAAAAGTGCGCAAAATATTGATTGGATTATTTTAGATTTGTTTAGCCAGATAGATGCACCTCGATTTTTATTTGAAGAGGCATTTTATAAAAAAATTTACTCGACTTTAAATAACAATGGTGTGCTATTTATTAACTTTTTATCGCAGCATGAGTCGCAATTAAAACAACTTCAACAGCTATTACTCGATGTATTTGGTTGTAACATTAGCCCGCAAAAAATTACGGGCTATGTAAATCATATTGTCGTGGTTACTAAAAAAGTTTAAACAGATAAGTTAAACGTAACGGGCCCATCGTTACACAAGCTTACTTGCATATCGGCACCAAACTCACCTGTGGCTATTGTAAGCCCCAACTCTTTAGCTTGAGCTACAAAGTATTCGTAAAGCTCGTTAGCTTGGCTTGGCGTTGCCGCAGATGAAAAACTAGGGCGCATACCCTTTTTAGTATCAGCCGCTAGCGTAAATTGCGAAACCACCAGTAACTCACCTTTAATATCTTTAAGGCTTAAGTTCATTTTGTCGTTTTCGTCAGTAAAAATACGATAATTACTTACCTTGTGTAAAAGCTTATCGGCCGTTTGCGTATCGTCGTGCTTTTCAACGCCCAGCAACAACAATATACCTTGGCTAATTTCACCTACTACTTGGTTGTTAATTTCTACTTTGGCATGCTTTACGCGTTGTATTAAACCTTGCATTTAAACTGTGTCCTTTACTGCTGGTTCATCATCTTCTAGTTCAAGTTCTGGTGTTTCTGGAATATCATTTGGGCTAATACACGCAGTAAATTCAGCACCAAGCAAAACAACCACCCACGACAAATACACCCATACAAACAAAATAGGAATGGTTGCTACTGCGCCGTAAATAACTTCGTACGAAGGAAAATGGCTAATATAAAGTGCAAACCCTTTTTTAGTCAGCTCAAATAAAAGTGCCGCAAAAAAAGCGCCAGGTATTGCCGCTCTGAACGATACACGCGTATTAGGCACTAAGGTGTAGAGCATAATAAAGCCCACCATCGAAATCCCATACGGCAATAACTTTAACAAAAACCCGCTAAACCCAGGAATACCCTGATCAGCAAACGATACCAAAGATACAATATAAGAGGTAACACCAATACTCGCTCCGAGTAATACAGGCCCTAAGCTCAAAACCATCCAGTACACAGCAAATGAGATCATCATTGGGCGTTTTTTCTTAATTCGCCAAATTCGATTTAGTGTGGCATCTACATTACGTATTAACAGCAAGGCTATTGCAGCTAAAAAGCCAATACCTACCGCCGTCATTTGATTAGCGTTACCGGCAAAGGAGCTAATGTGCTCTCTAATAACATCGGTAGAGGTAGGGACAAAGTTGGTAAACAAAAAGCTCTCAATTTCCATGCGAGTAGATTCAAAGCCCGGAAAAGCTGAAAATATAGCAACACCCACCGCAATTAATGGCACTAAAGAAAGAAGGGTTACGTAAGCAAGGTAACCTGCATTAACCGTTATCTGATCGTCTATACAACGATTAAAATACTGCATCCACCAACCAGGCTGCTGGCGTATAAAGGACTTAACTTGCTGTTTGTAATGTGAGAGCTTATCATTCATACAATTGACTTGTGCTTATATAGTTTTGATTATAATAACAATCAGCGCCATAATTTACAGCACTAACGCTCGTAAACAGGAATTCAAATGAAAAAACAAACATTACTCAGTGTTTCAATGCTTGTAGTAACACTTACTTTAACTGGCTGCCAATCAGCTTATTATTCTGCGATGGAAAAAGTGGGTGTTCACAAACGCGATATTCTTATTGACCGCGTAGAAGAAACCAAAGACTCTCAGCAAGAGTCACAAGAAGAATTTAAATCGGCATTAGAGCGCTTAACGACTCTAATCGATTTTAATGGTGGCGAACTACAAGACACTTACAATCAATTAAACGACGATTACGAGTCGAGCTTAAATGCCGCTAACGAAGTGTCAACTAACATCAATAAAGTAGAAGACGTGGCAGAAGCTCTGTTTGATGAGTGGGGCGATGAGTTAGAGCAATACAAAAGCGCATCACTTAAGCGTGAAAGCAGCAAAAAGCTAACCGCGACTAAGCGTCAATTTGATCAGCTATTACGCTCAATGCGCAGCGCAGAGAGTAAAATGGAGCCAGTATTAACCTCGCTTCATGATAACGTTTTATACTTAAAGCATAACTTAAATGCACAAGCGGTATCGGCTATTAAAGGTGAATTCACTAACCTTAAGCGCGATATTCAATTGTTGATGAACGACATGAACAAATCGATTGCCGATTCAAACAAATTTATTGAACAAATGAATAGCGCTGGCTAATCATTTGTTACTTTAACAAGCCTGCTTAATTGCAGGCTTTTTTATGTTAAAGGGAATGCTAAAAGGGATTTACAATGAAACGCTTTTTAATCGCAACAACGCTCTTATGTATATTAACGGCCTGCGGTGCACCTAATAATATTAATCGTATATCCAGCTCTGACTCAGTTATTGTTATTAATGATAAGAACGGTCGTTATAAAAATTTATACGCAGGTGAAAAAACATATCCCACTACCTGTACTGAAAACTGCTACCCAGCCCACCCAGACTTACTATGCAAAACCGGCAGCGAAAACTGCCAGTACCAAGGCCAGCAAACTAAGCCACAACTTAGCACCGGCTATACCGTACGCTGGCTTGGCCACGCTAGTTTTGTAATTAACACACCAAATGGTCAAAGTGTGCTGTTTGATCCGGTAAAAAATCAGTTTGATTCTCCAGTCGCACTTGGCTTTAAACTCAGCGGTGGCATTTATCGTAAAGCAGGCGCTTGGCCTAGTGAGCAAGAACTCGAAAATATTGATGCGGTAATGTATTCGCATATTCATTACGATCACTTTAATAAAGCCGATATACAAAGCATTGGCAATAAACCTCGCTATTTAACACCACTCGGGATGGCCGACAACTTCCCTACCGGCGGTTTTAACATTACCGAAATGCCATGGTACTCAACAACCAACATTGACGACTTAGTTATTAACGCCGTGCCAGCTCATCATTTTAGCGCTCGCGTATTAGTGCCCTTTATTTACGAAGATAACAATAAAGACTTATGGAATGGCTGGCTGCTTGAACAAAACGGTAGCACCTTATTTTTTGCAGGCGATACAGGCTACTCAAAACACTTTAAAGACATACAGCAAAAATATGGCGATATAGATGTGTGCTTAATACCAATCGCTTCTTACTACAGTAAAGACGATCCTAACTGGTACCGTTACGTGCATACCACACCAGAAGACGCGCTCAACGCAGCACAAGAGCTTAACTGCAAAGTAATGATACCGTGGGGATACGGTAACTCAAGTTGGAAAATGGGCGACCACACCAGTCATTCAGCCTTACTTCGCTTATTGCATATGTACAATAAAATGGATTCAACAGTACCGCTGTATATTTTAAACGAAGGCGAAAGTATTTCACTGTAACTATTTACTTAGCTGTTTTAAGATTGTTATTACATTAAGACAAATCGACAATAAAATTGAGAGATTAATGAAGAAATTAGCACTCGCCTTAAGCTTTTTATTAAGCACGCCAGCAATGGCTATTGATGTTGAACATACATCAACTCCAATTACTGTTGATGGCGTATCAGAAAGCGCATGGGATAAAGCCGCTTGGCACGACATGCCTTATCTAATGGATGGCACACTGCCATCAAACGATGCCGACTTTAAAGGGCGTTATCGTTTATTGTGGGATCAAAACTATTTATACCTACAAGCCGATATTGTGGATGATCTTTTAATAGATACACATGCAGATCCAACCTATAAATATTGGGATGACGATGCGCTTGAAGTATTTATTGATAGCGATGCATCGGGCGGTAATCATCAATTTAATCACACCGCTTTGGCGTACCACATTGGCCTTGATAACCAAGCTGCCGATTACGGACCTGATAAAAAAGCCCATTTGTACACCGACCACCTAGTCAGTAACTGGAAGCGCAACACCACCGCACCTTTTAACATTACCTGGGAAGTAGCAATAAAACTCTACCCTAATGATTATAAAGAAGGGGTTAAAAACACGCCACTTACACTTAGCGAAAAGCAAGTGATCGGCTTTATGTTAGCGTATTGCGATAACGATGGCAGTGACGTGCGCGAGCACTTTATGGGCTCACACGAAGTACAACCAGTAAATGGCGACAGAAACCGTGGTTTTATAGATGCCGACGTATTTGGCAAAATAACCCTACTTCCTAAAAAGTAAGTAGCTACCAATAAAATAATTGAACACTTATGTTGGGTTGAGCGAAGCGAAACCCAACGAAAAAAGCCCACCAACAAACGCAGCTACTTTGCATTATCGGCTGTTTCAGCTCCCTCTTTCTCTTCTCATTCCCTTCTCCTTGTGCAAAAGATCTTTAAGTAAATTATTCACAAAGAGGTATAAGAGGCGCTGCGCTTTTAGAGGTAAATATATTATGGAAATTTCATCTCAAAACAGTAGTCATATAATTTTGAACTAAATACTTTCAACTGACGACTATAGCTAACAGCTCTTATTTTCATCCACAAAAAAGCCGCTATATTTTTCAATACAGCGGCTTTTAAAATCATTATTCTAAATTAATAGATTATGACTTAGGTGCACGACCCGCACGTTTACGTTCGTTTTCTGTAAGGTGTTTCTTACGGATACGAATGTTTAGTGGAGTAACTTCAACTAGCTCGTCATCATCGATGAACTCAAGCGCTTGCTCAAGTGAGTAGTTAAGGTGCGGAGAAAGCGTTTGCGCTTCATCAGTACCAGATGCACGTACGTTAGTTAACTGCTTACCTTTAAGGGCGTTAACTGTAAGGTCGTTATCACGGTTATGAATACCGATAACCATACCTTCGTATACTTCAACACCGTGACCGATGAATAAACGGCCGCGCTCTTGTAAGTTGAATAATGCGTTAGTAAGTGCTTTACCAGTTGCGTTTGCAATCATTACGCCGTTCTTACGAACACCGATAGCGCCACCTTTATGAGGACCATAATGATCGAACGTATGGTACATAAGACCAGAACCCGAAGTAAGCGTCATGAAATCAGTTTGGAAACCAATTAAACCACGGCTTGGGATCATGAAGTCTAAACGCATACGGCCTTTGCCATCTGGAGTCATGTTAGTAAGTTCACCTTTACGTAGGCCAACTTGTTCCATAACAGAACCTTGATGCTCTTCTTGACAGTCAATAGTCACTGTTTCAAACGGTTCTTCTAGAACGCCATCTACAGTACGTAAGATAACTTCTGGACGAGAAACTGAAAGCTCGTAACCTTCACGACGCATGTTTTCGATTAAGATACCTAGGTGTAATTCACCACGACCAGAAACACGGAAGCTATCTGGGCTAGCAGTATCTTCAACGCGAAGTGCTACGTTGTGTACTAATTCTTTGTCTAAACGCTCACGGATATTACGTGACGTTACAAACTTACCTTCTTTACCACAGAAAGGTGAGTTATTTACAGAGAATGTCATTGTTACAGTTGGCTCATCAACACTTAGTGGTGGTAATGCTTCAACGTTTCCTGGGAAACAAACTGTATCAGAAATCTTAAGCTCACCAATACCTGTTACAGTTACGATGTTACCAGCGTAAGCTCTATCAGTTTCGATACGCTCAAGACCTAGGTAGCTTTGTACTGCACCAATTTTACCATTACGTGTAGTGCCATCAGCACTGATAATAGTAACTTGTTGGTTAGGAGCAACAGAACCACGTTTAATACGACCAATACCAACTACACCAACATAAGAGTTGTAATCTAGTTGAGAAATTTGCATTTGGAAGTCACCTTCAGGATCTGCATCCGGTGGTGATACTTCTTCAACGATCATCTTGAACATAGGTTCCATGTTGTCTGATGGTTCGTCTAAATCTAGTGTTGCCCAACCGTTGATTGCTGAAGCGTAGATTACTTTAAAGTCTAACTGTTCGTCAGTCGCGCCAAGGTTGTCGAATAAATCAAAGATTTGATCCATAACCCAATCTGGACGAGCGCCTGGCTTATCAATTTTATTGATAACGACGATTGGCTTTAAGCCTTGCGCGAATGCTTTTTGCGTAACGAAACGCGTTTGCGGCATTGGACCTTCTTGAGCATCAACAAGTAATAATACTGAGTCAGCCATCGAAAGTACGCGTTCAACTTCACCACCGAAATCGGCGTGTCCCGGGGTATCTACGATATTGATATGGTAGTCATTCCAAGAAATGGCTGTGTTTTTAGCCAAAATGGTAATACCACGTTCTTTCTCAATGTCGTTTGAGTCCATCACGCGCTCTTCGTTACCGCCGCGTGTTTCTAATGTACCTGATTGCTCAAGTAGTTTGTCAACCAGAGTTGTTTTACCATGGTCAACGTGCGCGATAATCGCTATATTTCTTAACTGTTCGATGCTCATATATTTACTCAGAGAAATTAAATTCTCATTGATCCTGCAAGATCTACGCACTCATCCACGCTTTCGCGAGATGTCCCAGCATAGGATTTAAAAGGGCGCATATTATCCCTCATTAATGACATGGATGAAAGTTTATCCAATATAAATTTCAAAACTTTCTCAATACTTTTACTAAGTATCTGTTTTATATATGACAATTATATGAATTAAATTTCAAATTTTTTTTGAAAAACAGCCTTTTTGGCTATTTTGCTGATCTTTTTGGTACTCTTTTGCATTTAGGTTATGCTATTTCCGAGCGATTAAATTAGCAGCAAATTGTGCCCTGTAAATTTTGCACCAAAAAGGAAAATTTACGCACCAACATAGTGCGTTTGTACATTCCATTTTGATGCAACGATATTTTTTTAATTTATAAACAGCTAGTTATAAAAATGGCACAAAATCAGCTTAGTAAATCCCAAAGCAATTATGCAGCAATAACAAAACCCAATAGTTGGAGGACACATGTCACAATCGGTTTTAGATTTTATTAAAGAAAATGACGTTAAGTTCATTGATTTACGCTTTACTGACACTAAGGGTAAAGAACAACATGTATCTATTCCTCATCACCAAGTTGATGAAGACTTTTTTGAAGACGGTAAAATGTTTGACGGTTCTTCAATTGCAGGCTGGAAAGGCATAAACGAATCAGACATGGTATTAATGCCAGTTGCTGAATCAATCAAACTAGACCCTTTCACTGAAGAATCAACATTAATCGTACGTTGTGACGTAGTAGAGCCTTCAACGCTTCAAGGTTATGAGCGCGACCCGCGTTCTGTTGCTAAGCGTGCTGAAGATTACATGCGCTCTACAGGTATTGCAGATACAGTGTTATTTGGCCCTGAGCCAGAGTTTTTCGTATTTGACGACGTTAAATACAAATCAGATATGTCTGGTTCTATGTACAAAATTGATTCTAAGCAAGCTGCTTGGAACTCAGATAAAGAATATGCAGATGGCAACACAGGTCACCGTCCAGGTATTAAAGGCGGTTACTTCCCAGTTGCTCCTGTTGATGACTTCCAAGATTGGCGTTCAGCTACGTGTCTAGTTCTAGAAGAAATGGGCCAAGTAGTAGAAGCACATCACCACGAAGTTGCAACAGCAGGTCAAAACGAGATTGCTACTCGCTTTAATACAATGGTATTAAAAGCGGATGAAATCCAAGAAATGAAATATGTTATCCATAACATGGCTCACTTATACGGTAAAACAGCAACGTTTATGCCTAAGCCAGTTGTTGGTGATAACGGTTCTGGTATGCATTGTCACCAGTCACTTGCTAAAGATGGTGTAAACCTTTTTGCTGGTGATAAGTACGGCGGCCTTTCTGAAGATGCGCTTTACTACATTGGCGGTATCATCAAGCATGCTAAAGCAATTAACGCTTTTGCAAATGCCTCTACTAACTCGTACAAACGTTTAGTACCAGGTTTTGAAGCACCAGTTATGCTTGCATACTCTGCACGTAACCGTTCTGCATCAATCCGTATCCCAGTGGTTCCATCTGAAAAAGGTCGTCGTATTGAAGTACGCTTCCCAGATCCAACAGCTAACCCATACCTTGCTTTCTCAGCAATGCTTATGGCTGGCCTTGATGGTATCAAAAACAAGATCCACCCTGGCGATGCTATGGATAAAGATTTATACGACTTACCAGCTGAAGAAGCAGCAGAAATCCCAACTGTTGCAGCATCACTTGACGAAGCACTATCTGCACTTAGCGCAGACCGTGAATTCTTAACTCAAGGTGGTGTATTCACTGATGACTTAATCGATGCTTACATCGAACTTAAATCTAAAGAAGTTGAAAAGCTTAACATGACAACTCACCCAGTTGAGTTTGAAATGTACTACAGCTGTTAATTTAGCTGTATAAAATATGTGTGTTCTCAAGCCCGCTTTGCGGGCTTTTTTAATGGTAAAATTAATCAATCTCCACTAAAGTTAAGTTACCGACAAAAATGCAGGGCTGCAGAGTGAACAACAAGATTTTATTACTATTAATTGCTTTAGGATTAAGCAATTATGGTTACGCTGGTGAAACAAAGATATACGCTTGGAAAGATAAAAATGGCGTATTAGTGTTCTCTGACACCCCTCATAAAGGTGCTAAAGAGGTAAAGCTTACCAGCCAAGATCTTAATATGCCTGCAACAAATACTGACATTTTTGACGAGCAACCCCAGCCTCAACAAGCGGGCTTTAGTATTGCCATTTCCTCACCTGATCATAACCAGACTATTCGTGAAAATACCGGCACTGTTTATGTTACTAGCCGAATAAAACCGCGCTTTGAAACTGGTTTTACTATACAACTTTTTATTGATGGCAAAGCACATGGCCCAGCCAGTGACAGTTCAACCTTTGCAATAAGAGATGTAGAACGTGGTGAGCACACACTACAATTAAAGCTTTTTAATAGTAAAAACCAAGTTATTGCTATAAGTGAGCCCTGCATATTTTTTATGCACCGAAAAGGGCTAAACCTAAGTAACTAAATTGGGGCATTACTAAACGTGCAGCAGTGTATTTTACTATATAACTTGCTTGTAAATATTCACGCACTAAAATGGTGCAGCTATGATTAATAATAAAAACTTTAGCCCTGAGCTACTCGATGCTATTTGGCAAAATCAAACAACCGCTATCATGTTGCTTGATAAAAACTTCACCGTTGTCTATGCCAATACCAGTACTAGCGAACTGCTTGGCCTTGGTAACAAGCGCCTATTAGATCAGCCTTTCGATAGTCTTTTTAATTACCATTCAATCGATTTGCAGCGTATAGAACAATACTCATTAGTTGAAGGTGTAGATTGCCAGCAGCACAGAGCTGACGTGGTTTTTAGCGATTCTCGCCATGCAAAAGTAGCCGTAAGTACACGACAAATTAAGTTTGATGGCTCACTTTATATTTTATTTGAGTGGCGCCAAACTGATGACGAAATTAAGCACGACCAAGCGTCTAATCAAATGCATCAATACCAAGCAGCCCGAAATCTAATTAGAGGCTTAGCTCACGAAATTAAAAATCCTTTAGGTGGAATTCGCGGAGCGGCGCAGTTATTGCAGTATGAGGTTGATCAACAAGAAAGAGACCAATGTGCTGAACTTATCATTGAGCAAGCTGACCGATTACGCGAATTAGTAGATAGGCTTTTAGGGCCAAATCAGCTTCCGCAAAAATCGTATGGCAATATACATCAATCACTTGAATCAGTTGCACGACTAAGTACGTTAGATAATTGTTCTAACATTAGCTTGGTTAAAGATTACGACCCAAGCATTCCTGATGTATACATTGATCAAGGCAAAATTCAGCAAGTAGTATTAAACATTGTTCGAAATGCTCAGCAGGCGCTTGTAGATGGCGGTGAAATAACAATAAAAACCCGCATTAATCATCAACATCGTCGCCCAGGTAAAGCACCTAAAAAAGCCTTGTTGATCCAAATATCTGATAACGGACCAGGTATTGATCCCAGTGTACGTGAAACACTGTTCTACCCTATGATCACCAATAAAGAAGATGGCTCAGGGTTAGGACTCTCAATAGCGCAAACGCTGATAGATCAACATGATGGCTATATAGAATGTGATAGCTGGCCTGGACATACTGAATTTAATATCTATCTGCCCTTTGCAGATTAATGTTTGGAGTTTGCATGAAAACAGTTTGGCTTGTAGATGATGATGCTTCTATTCGATTTGTACTTGAAAAAGCACTAACCCGTGCAGGGTTTAACGCAGAAAGCTTTGCTAATGCGCAAGATGTATTAAGCGCATTAAAGTTTAGTCAACCTACTGTTTTAGTTTCGGACGTACGAATGCCTGGTATGGATGGCATGGCGTTGCTTGAGCTTATAGCAGAGCAAAACCCTGGGCTGCCGGTTATTATAATGACAGCCCACTCAGATTTGGACTCTGCAGTTAATGCATTTCAAAAAGGTGCTTTTGAATACCTAGCTAAGCCGTTTGATTTAAACGAAGCAGTGGCGCTAGTCGAGAGCGCGTGCAGAGCAAACTCCACTAAAAAAACTAAGCGAAAGCAAGCTCCACCAAAAAGTGCCCACATTATTGGTGAAGCACCCGCTATGCAAGAAGTGTTTAGAGCGATAGGTAAACTATCGGCCTCAAGCATGAGCGTATTAATAAATGGTGAATCTGGCACAGGTAAAGAACTTGTCGCCAGCGCCCTGCACAATCATAGTCCACGTAAAGAAAATCAATTTATTGCACTTAACATGGCGGCCATTCCAAAAGAGCTTGTTGAGTCAGAGTTATTTGGCCACGAAAAAGGCGCGTTTACGGGCGCCGATAGCGTACGTAAAGGCCGCTTTGAGCAAGCCAATGGCGGTACACTATTTTTAGATGAAATTGGTGATATGCCACTTGATGTGCAAACACGTTTATTACGCGTTCTTGCCGATGGTGAGTTTTATCGCGTTGGTGGCCATCAAAGTATAAAAGTGGACGTACGCATTATTGCAGCTACGCACCAAAACCTTGAAGATTTAGTTAAACAAGGCAAGTTTAGGGATGATTTATTTCATCGTCTTAATGTTGTGCGCCTACGTTTACCCGCTCTTCGAGAGCGTACTGAAGATATAGAAAGCTTATCGCAACACTTTTTACATAAAAGCGCTAAAGAGCTACAAGTAGAAAGCAAAGTGCTGAGCCCTAAAGCGACTGAGCAATTACGTTTATTTAATTGGCCAGGCAATGTACGCCAATTAGAAAATACGTGTCGCTGGCTTACTGTAATGGCACCGGGTGAGCTTGTAAGCGAGCAAGACTTACCGCCGGAGATTCTGGATGCTTCACCAACCCAAGAAGAAGGTGATTGGCTCGATGCATTCCAGCAATGGCTTAATCAAGAGCTAAAAAAAGGCAAAGAAAATATTTGGCCTGACATTCAAGCTCAACTAGAAACTCGCTTAATAAAAACAGCCCTGGCTAATTGTTCTGGTCATAAGCAAGATGCTGCTATAAAAATTGGTTGGGGGCGCAACACGTTGACCCGAAAATTAAAAGAGCGCAATATTAGCTGATTAAACGCTTTTAACACATTTGGTTATTGATGAAGCTAATCGAACATATTCCATTATTCAAACAAATGGAAATTATAAACAGGCTGCACTTTTTTAAAGAATTTACGCTCAGCGAGCGCCAAGTCTTATTGGAGTCGTTCGGCCTGTTATATTTAGTAAGTCAGCATCAATTTTTATTTAAGCAATACGATAACGACAAGCGTTTGTACATTGTACTTAGCGGCGCATTATTAGTATTTAAGCATAACCATTTGCTAGAACTTGGCACTATAGAGCCCGGTGAATTTATAGGTGAAGGTGCCTTTATAAATAACCGAGAGCGCAGTACCAGTGCTCGCGCTAAAACCGACACCATAGTACTTGCCATTACCCCTGAAGCACTCACCCGCTTACCTAATGTTATCCGCGAAAAAATTAAAGACCGAATTATTGAAGGTATGAGCCTGCGTATTGCAAAACTTAGCGAGCATATAGAAATCCACGGTTAGAGACTGTTTATATCCCCAAGTTGATTCTAGCTGCTACCTTTGAGTTGCACTCAACGTTTATGTATAAATATACGCAGTCGGTTACTGACACGTACTTAATAAAATGGCTAAGCACACTAAAACTATATTTTTGATAAATAGCAAATCAGCTAATTTGGCTATCTAACCAAGCATCAACACTTTTGCGAGTATATAAAACTTCTTTAAACAAACGATGACGTTCAAATTCAAGTTTTGTTTTTCTCGTGGCATCACCACTAACTAAACGGCTATGGGTATCATTGAATTTTGAAATTACAGAAAAACCGCGCTCATCTTGATCAGCTTGCTTTTTTACAGAATTAGCAAGGTGCTCTCTAACATCGTCAGCAGTTAACATACCTGAATTATCTAATCCCATTAGCTCTTTTTTCATTGCTAATCTTACGCCCATTTCCTACTCCATTTAATGAAAAATATTTATTCCGCCAAAGTTTTAGCAATTAGCAGGCCATACGTAAAATTAACTGCTGCAAAGATTACTCTTCAATTGCTTCAGTTTTTTTAAAGACAGATAAAATACATAAAAACTTTCGTCGTTATTTCCCTATTACAATTAGCTAAAGTTACTTGCTTTGGTGCAAAAGTAGCTGCAAGCCTTTATACTACAGCTTGTGCGTTACCCCACCGAGAGCAAATATGAACGAAGAATACATAGAAATAGAATTAGAAGAAGAGCCGATTGAGCTCTGTAAATTATTAAAAGTACTAAACTTAGTTGAAGGTGGCGGCCAAGCTAAAAACCTAATTACTGAAGGCTATGTGGGTGTTAACCATGAAATTTGTACAATTAAACGGAAAAAATTATACAGTGGTGATGTACTAGAGTTTGATGGTGAGTTTTTTAAACTCTCACTAAGTGAAGATGCAATCCCTGCAGAAAAACCTGCGGTACAAACTCAAGCAGAGTCAAAGCAAGCTGCACCACAACCAACAAATCAACCAGCTAAAAGTAAGCGTAAGCGAACTAAAAAACCAAAAGTAGATGATAAAACAGGTCGTCGTCCTATTTCATTTGGTTAAACATTTAAAAGCACTCTTTTTATAAAAAAGGCCAACTTGTATAGTTGGCCTTTTTACTCTTTAATAACCTCGTTAATAATAATAAAAACAAGGTTATAAAATGTCTGTAAACACACCTAAAAATTGGTTTAAACCCGTTGTATGGGCGGCACTCGTATGGAACTTACTTGGCGTTATTGCATTTGCTATGCACATGATGATGACACCCGAAATGATAGGTAAACTTCCGTTAGATCAACAAGCTGCCTACTCTGACATCCCTCTTTGGTCAACCATTGCATTTGCTGTAGCTGTATTTGGAAGCACTTTGGGTTGTCTGTTTTTACTTGCTAAAAACGCGCTGGCAACACCTACTTTTGCGCTATCGCTCGGCGCTATTTTAATTCAGCAATATTATAATTTTATGGTCATAAATAGTATTGAGCTACTTGGCGCAAGTGCGGTATTTATGCCTATTTTTGTAATCATTATTGCCATCGCTTTACTTTGTTTGAGCATTAAAGGTAAGCAACAAGGTTGGTTACAGTAATTAATAAGGGTCGAAATAACTTTTGACCCTATCTCTTCTTTTAAATCATCTCTTGAAATTAAATTTTTCAGCATCATCTCTACTATAACAACTGTATAAAATTCGTTCTCTAAACGCGATTTTTTACACTGGTATGTACTTTGCAACTCGAACACTACAGAGGTCACTCTTCAAAACATTTTTATAATTCATAAAGGGGCAAATAATGAATAATAGTTTCGATACCCAACATCAGCTCACAATAAATGGTGAGCAATATCATATTCATTCTCTAAAAGGACTTGGCGACAAAGCGAAACGATTGCCCTTTTCCTTAAAAGTACTACTTGAAAACCTTCTTCGTAACGAAGATGGCGTAAATATAAAAGAACAAGACATTCAAGCCCTTCTTAATTGGGATCCTCAAGCAAAGCCTTCATCTGAAGTTGCCTTTACTCCCGCCCGTGTTGTTATGCAAGATTTTACCGGCGTACCCGCTATTGTAGATTTAGCCGCGATGCGTGACGCAATGGAAAAGCTAGGTGGAGATCCTGCAAAAATAAACCCGTTATCGCCTGCTGAACTTGTGATTGACCATTCGGTACAAGTAGATGGCTACGGAAATGATGGTGCATTTGATTTAAATGCAAAACTTGAGTACGACCGAAATAAAGAACGTTATGAATTTTTACGTTGGGGACAAACCGCTTTTGATAATTTAAAAGTAGTGCCACCAGCAACCGGCATTGTTCACCAAGTAAACCTAGAATACTTAGCGCGCGTTGTTTTTAATGAAGAGCGCGACGGAAAAAAATTCGCTTACCCAGATACGCTTGTAGGGACTGACTCTCACACCACCATGATTAATGGCTTAGGCGTGCTTGGTTGGGGTGTAGGCGGCATTGAAGCTGAAGCAGCCATGCTTGGTCAGCCAATTAGCTTACTCATTCCACAAGTAGTAGGTATGAAGCTAAGCGGACGTTTACCTGAAGGTACTACCGCAACCGATTTAGTGTTAACAGTAACCGAAATACTGCGTAATCATGGCGTAGTGGGTAAATTTGTAGAATTTTATGGTGACGGCCTTGCCGACCTACCACTTGCCGATAGAGCAACCATAGCCAATATGGCACCAGAATACGGCGCTACGTGTGGTATTTTCCCAATTGATGATGAGACCATTAACTACCTTCGCTTAACAAACCGCGACGAAAAACACTTAAAAGTAATTGAAGATTACGCTAAGCATCAAGGCTTATGGCGTAACGATGGCGACGAAGCTAATTATACCGATACACTTGAGCTTAAATTAGATGACGTTGTACCAAGCCTTGCAGGCCCTAAACGCCCACAAGATAGAATTGCCTTAAACGAAGCTGGCAAAGTTATTGGCGATCATTTAAAAGGCTTCCAAGACGAACGTATGGCTCGTCGTGATAAAAGCGATGAAGAACAAGCTCGTATTGAGAGTGAAGGGCCGACAACAAATCCAGATGAGCCAGTTAACGAAGCGCAGTTTATGGGTGCCGCTAAGGTTAAATTTAAAGGCCAAGAGTTTGAGCTAAACGATGGCGCTTGTGTTATTGCCGCAATTACCAGCTGTACCAACACCTCTAATCCAAGTGTTATTTTAGCTGCTGGTTTGGTTGCTAAAAAAGCAAAACAGTTAGGCATTAATGTAAAACCTTGGGTTAAAACATCACTTGCTCCAGGCTCAAAAGTAGTTACCGACTACCTAGAAAAAGCAGGCCTGATGGATGACCTAGAAAGCCTAGGCTTTAACTTAGTTGGCTACGGCTGTACTACGTGTATTGGTAATTCAGGGCCACTTGCAACTGAAATATCAGACGCGATTCAAAAACATAAATTAGTAGTGAGCTCTATTTTATCGGGTAACCGTAACTTTGAAGGGCGCATTCACCAAGATGTTAAAATGAACTTTTTAGCCTCTCCTCCGCTTGTCGTAGCTTATGCCATTGCAGGTAGAACCGATATTGACGTATACAACGACCCCCTTGCTCAAGATGCTAACGGTAACGATATTTACCTTAAAAACATTTGGCCAAGCGTTAAAGAAGTAAGTGACTTAGTTAAAGAAACCGTAACTAAAGAAATGTTTGAAAAAAGCTACGCTAACGTTTACGAAGGCGATAGCCGTTGGCAGCAAATTAAAATACCGGATGGCAAACTTTACGATTGGGATGATGCATCTACCTACATTAAAAAAGCACCCTTTTTTGATGGTATGAAAGTAGAACCACCGGGCATTCCTTCTATCGAAGGTGCACGTTGTTTAGCTAAACTTGGAGATTCAGTAACCACTGACCATATTTCTCCAGCGGGTGCTATTAAAGCAGAAGCCCCAGCAGGTTTATACTTGCAAGAGAAAGGTGTAGATAAAGCGCAATTTAACTCGTACGGCTCACGCCGTGGTAATCACGAAGTAATGATGCGAGGAACGTTCGCTAATGTGCGCCTTAAAAACTTACTAGCTCCTGGTACTGAGGGCGGCGTAACACGTACTCAACCTGGCGATACGCTAGAGAGCATTTATGATGCAGCAATGGAGTATCAAAAAAATAATACTCCACTCATTATTTTAGCGGGCAAAGAATATGGCACGGGTTCATCTCGTGACTGGGCTGCTAAAGGTTCACTTTTATTAGGCGTTAAAGCCGTTGTAGCACAAAGCTATGAACGTATTCATCGCTCTAACTTAATTGGTATGGGTGTATTACCGCTGCAATTTAAAGAAGGTGAAAGCTACGAGTCACACGGGTTAACAGGGCAAGAACAATTTGATATTGATGGCCTGTACGATAAAACCGATGAAGTTACCGTTATTGCTACAAATGCCGAAGGTAAAAAAGTAACCTTGAGTGCAGACGTACGTATTGATACCCCTAAAGAGTGGGATTACTATAAACACGGCGGCATTTTACAATATGTACTGCGTAATATGCTCGACTAACAAAGACAGTAGTTAATACATCTAAAAGCCCAGCTTAGTAATAAGCTGGGCTTTTTTATATGTGCTGTTTGTTGTCTTAAATCAATGCTAAGCATTTAAAGCGTGCCTACACTAGGGCCTGTTGACCTTTCAGGATTAAAATTTGTTCAACCTAGGGCTATTTAATCGCGGCGTGAGGTTTGTAACCTAGTGGGCTAAGTAAAAACCGAGCAAAGCTTCCGCGTCCTGCTCACGCCCCTTACCTACATCCATGTAGGCAACAAAGAGTAAATAGCCCCTAGGCAGAACCCTTCGGGCAGCGCATGTTTGGCATTTATTCCACGTTAACGCCTATTCATGGGGAATAACCACACTACATAGGCTCTGCCTTGCCTAAATACCAAACACACTGCTGCAAATTTAACCTCGAAAGATAAACAGGCCCTAGGGCTACTCTTAGTGAGGTAACTATGTCGCCAACAATGATAATTAGACTGCTTAAAACATCAATAGTGCTTGGGTTGTGCCTTATCGTGACTGGCCATACGTTAATTGTATCGAACTACTTTACTGTCGAGCATGGTATTAAAGGAATAATTATAGCGGCGGCATGCATTGCTGTAGGCGTGCTGCTGTCGCTTCCCACTAAAATATATTTAACAGTATTATTGATGGAAGCCGAAAAACGTTATTTAAAAAACCATAAAAGCACTCACTCTAAATAATTAAAGAGCACTTAAATTATTAATTTCTTTATTACGTTTTTCTAGTTTGTCTTTTACATTTTCGGCGTCATTAAATAGCTTTTTAACCGAATCTGGGTTCAAAATACTGATCCCCTCTGGTGCAGCCGACATTGTGTTTGGAGTTGAAGAGGTATTTAAAATAGACGTGTCTTCTGCAGCAATAACAGTAATATCTTTAGGATCGAGTTTTACTTCAATACTTTTTGCATGTGGGTTAGGTGTATCAGAAAAGTGCCATTGGCCTGTTTCGTCTTGCCACTTATAAATTTTACCACTTGAGGTAGCATTTGCAGCAATTGGTTCATCAGAAATACTGCTCGCAATTTTATCGCCAGCTTGCTTAACGCCCAGCACTGCTTGGTCCAAAGTATTGCTAGATAGCGCGACCATTTTTTCTTTAATTTGCCCAGATTCACTGCTAATTGATGATGCAGAAAGCCATGTTTGACCATCGGGCTTTTTTAAATAAAACAAAGAGATGACTGCAATAGCCATGATTGATATAGCTAAGTAGGTAAAGTATTTCATAGCGTTCCTGCTTTAATTAATCCTTTAATGCCTTGAGTCTAATAAAAAATACTTAATTAGGCAATTTTTTGTACCCGAATAAAAGAAAATAAAAACGCAGCCGAAGCTGCGTATTTATTTGCGATTTAACTGCATCGTAGTGACGTTAAATACCGTCACCATCCATGTGTAGTCCACATTCTCGGTTTAAACCAAAAAAGCGAGTTTCTTCCTCTGTCATTCCTGGTTCTAACTTACGTGTTGTATGTACGTCACCCATCGACACATAACCTTGTTCCCATAATGGGTGGTAAGGTAAATCATGCTTAGTCAGGTACTGATACACGTCGCGGTTAGACCATTCAATAATCGGGTACACTTTAACGGTACCACGGCTTATTTCTACAAACTGTTTATCAGCACGTGTAGATGATTGATCGCGACGCAAACCACTAAACCACGTGCCCGCTTCTATCTCTTTAAGTGCGCGGGTCATCGGCTCAACTTTATTAAGCTGATTATATTGCTTAATGCCGTCCTCGCCTTGCTCCCACAACTTGCCAAACTTAGCTTCTTGCCATGCAGGGCTTAGCTGCGCTCTATACACCTTTAAGTTAAGTGATAAACGCTCACTCATTTGTTCAATAAACTGATACGTTTCAGGAAATAAATAGCCTGTATCGGTTAATACAACGGGAATATCTGGACGTTGTGAGGTCATTAAATGCAGCATTACTGCCGCTTGAATACCAAAGCTAGATGATAAAAAAGCCGTATTAGGCAAGTTATCAAGCGCCCATGCAACACGCTGTTCTGCGCTCATATTCGCTAGCAAACCATTAGCATCAGCTAACATAGCCGCTTGGCTTTGTTTATCTAGCTGTAAAATGTTTTTAAATTCACTCATGGTAAATTCCAAACCTCACCAGCGCTTTGGCGCTGGTATTTAATTAAGCGTGAAAATCGGTTACTGATACTTTAACTTCAGCAACTATGCCTTTGCGTATAACAAAGTCACCAAAACACTCACCTTCGTTACGCTCTTTTGCCCATTGCCCAATGAGCTTATCGAATGCTTCTAGGTAAACGTCTTCGCCTACGTTCTCAAGGTACAATTTAGGAATACGTGTACCTTCTAAATTACCACCTAGGTAAACGTTGTACTTACCTGGGCCTTTACCCACTAAACCAGCTTCTGCAAGCATTGCGCGGCCACAACCGTTAGGGCAACCTACAACGCGCATAATAATGCTGTCATCTGGTATACCGTGCTTAGCAAGTAATACTTCAGTTTTTTCTACTAGGCTTGGTAAGTAACGCTCTGCTTCGGCCATTGCAAGTGGGCACGTTGGCAGTGAAACACACGCCATAGAATTTTTACGCTGCTGCGAATCTTTGTCGTCAATCAGGCCATGACTACGTGCAATTTCTTCAATCACGGCTTTTTGATCTGCAGGTACGCCAGCAATAATTAGGTTTTGGTTTGCCGTCATACGCATGTCACCTTGGTGAACTTCTGCGATTTTACGACAACCAGTTTTAAGCGGCTTGCCTGGGTAGTCTAAAATACGACCACTTTGAATAAATAGCGTTAAGTGGTGCTTACCATCAATGCCTTCAACCCAACCAATACGATCGCCACGGTGAGTAAACTCAAACGGGCGGCTTGGTGCAAATGTAACGCCTGAGCGTTTTTCTACTTCTGCTTTAAATACATCAACGCCAACACGGTCTAATGTGTATTTAGTTTTTGCATTTTTACGGTTTGAACGATTACCCCAATCGCGCTGCACAGATACAACATGCTCTGCAATTTTTAAGGTATCTTCGAGCGTAATAAAGCCAAAGTCATCAGCCTTACGCGGATACGTAGCCGTATCACCGTGAGTCATGGCAAGGCCACCACCAACAAGTACGTTAAAGCCAACAAGCTTTCCGTTATCAGCAATTGCCACAAAGTTTAAGTCATTCGCATGCACATCAACTTCGTTATTAGGCGGAATGGTTACCGTTGTTTTAAATTTACGCGGTAAGTAGTTAGATCCTAAAATTGGCTCTTCTGTGGTTTCTGCCTTTTCGCCATTTAGCCAAATTTCAGCATACGCTTTCGTTTTTGGTAATAAATGTTCAGAAATTTTTGCAGCCCAGTCGTAAGCTTCTTGGTGTAACTCAGACTCAACAGGGTTAGTAGTACAAAGCACGTTACGGTTAACATCGCCCGCAGTTGCAATAGAGTCTATACCTACGCTGTTAAGCATTTGGTGCATGCCTTTAATATTCGGCTTTAATACACCATGAAACTGAAACGTTTGACGCGTAGTTAGACGAATGCTGCCGTAGCTTGTTTTTTCATCAGCAAACTTATCAATTGCTAACCACTGCTCTGGCTTAATAATACCGCCAGGCATACGTGCACGTAACATTACATTATGTAGCGGCTCTAGCTTTTGCTTAGCGCGCTCACCACGTATATCGCGGTCATCTTGTTGGTACATGCCATGAAAACGTATTAACTGAAAGTTATCGGCAGTAAAACCACCGGTAATTTCGTCTTTTAAATCTTGCTCTATGGTGCCACGTAAAAAGTTACTTTCTCTTTTCAAACGTTCGTTATCAGAAAGTTTTACGTTTTTATCTTGTTCGCTCATTTTAAATCCTAAATTTGTTACAGTGACGGCTGCTAGCTGTTAAATAAAATAAGAAACGTGATTAATACACGTCTTTCTGATAGCGGTTTGCGCTACGCAAATCTTTTAAATATTGCTCTGCGTCTTCATTGCTCTTGCCTGTGTTTTCTTTAACAATATCAACCAAGGCGTTGTGTACATCTTTTGCCATGCGATTTGCATCGCCACAAATATAAAAGTGAGCGCCGGCTTCTAACCATTCAAACACGTCTTTACTGTTACTGCGTAATTTGTCTTGTACGTATACTTTTTCTGCTTGGTCACGGCTAAATGCAACATCTACTTTGTTAAGTAAACCCGATTTTAAATAACCCTGTATTTCTACTTGGTATAAAAAGTCTTGAGTGAAATGTGGGTTACCAAAGAACAACCAGTTTTTGCCTTGTGCTTGACGCGAATCACGCTCTTGTAAAAATGCACGGAACGGCGCAATACCCGTACCAGGACCAACCATAATCACAGGTGTATCATCGTTAGTGGGTAGGCGGAAATTGTCGTTGTGTTCGCTAAATACTTTAACTTTACAACCTTCTTCTGCACGACGAGTTAAGTAACCAGTACAACCACCTAAATGCTCGCTATCAAATGCATCAAACTGCACTAGACCTAGTGTTAAATGTACTTCATCTTCAACCTCAGCTTGGCTAGATGCAATTGAGTACAAACGAGCTTGTAGTTTACGTAGGCAATCTACTAATGTTTGCGCATCAATTTTTGCTGGGTTTTGGCGAATCACATCAAATATTTGGCGAGGTTCAATATACGCACGCATTGCCGCTTTATCTTCTACAAGCTTTAATAATTCAGGCGTACCTGTTGCTGTTGCGTATTTTTCTACAAAACCTGGGTACGACTGAGTCAGCTCTAGCTTTTCAATAAGTGCATCACGTACGCTTAGCTCTTCATCACCTACTTTTACAATGCTTGTTGCATCTATTTGAGTAAGTGTAAGTACTTCATCAACTAATACATCGTCATTTAAAAAGTACACACCTAATGAATCACCTGGCGTGTAAGTAATGTCAGAACCTTCAAGTGAAATTTCAACGTGACGTACATCTTTAGTCGAGTCGCGACCGGTAATTTTTTGAACAGTTAATAGCTCTGCTTCAAATGGATTTTGTTTTGTATATTGGCTTGCTGCAGCGGTTGGAGCGCCAAATGGCATTGATACAACTTGACCACCAGCGGCCTCTTGCTGCGCTTTTAAATCAGGTTCAAATGCATCAACTGCACCGGCGATCCACGTAGCGGCTTCATCTTCGTAATCTACGTCTAAATCAGCACGTTGATAGATAGTTTGTGCACCGAGTTTATTTAAACGCTCTTCAAAATCTTTTGCTGTTTGGCAGAAAAACTCATAGCTAGAATCACCTAAGCCAATAACCGCTATTTTTACATCGTCTAGTTTTGGCGCTTTTTTAGTGGCTAAAAATTCGTGGAGTGTTTCTGCGTCTTCTGGTGGCTCACCTTCGCCGTAAGTAGATACAACGATAGTTAAAAACTTTTCTTTTTTCAGGGCTGTTGGTTTGTAATCTGACATGCTAACAAGCTTAACTGCTAAGCCTCGCGACTCAGCCTGCTCTTTCATTTTGGTAGCTACACCTTTTGCGTTACCTGTTTGCGAACCATATAAAATAGTTAGCGCTGCTGCATCACCCGCAGCTGGTACGCCTGCCGTAGGAGCACCTAACGCAGCCGAATTAGCATTTGCAGCTAAGTAACCACTCACCCACGCTTGTTGAATTGGATTAAGTTCAGCCACTAAACCTTGCAGCTTTTGTACTTGATCTTGCGATAGCGGGCTTGCCGCAGCATTTAGTTGACCTAACAACATGAATCGATTCCCCATAACCCTGAAAATTAAACACAACACACTTTGTGTATTGTTAAAAATGAGTTTTACCTCATCCAGAGCGTATCTGTTGAGGTTTTCTAAGTTAGTAGGATAACGGGCTCAGCATAGATAAAAAAAGAATAGAATCTGCTTTGATATTCCATTTAGTTATTAATTTATAAAAATACCTTCAAAAACAGATTAAAGACTTATTATTGCTTTTTACTGCACTTTAAATTAACAATTTTGTAACCTAACTAATGTAGGGTATATTCTTCATTCAAAATAAAAATAGGAACAACTATGTTACACGGGAAATATAAAAATAAACTACTTAGTACCGCTTTGTTACTTGGCTCATTACCTGTAATGGCCAATGTAGCTAATGGCGGATTTGAACAATGGTCAGGTAATTCACCTAGCTCTTGGAGCACTATTGATAGCGGAATCAGCTTAACGCGCTCAACTAGTACAGTTAAAAGCGGTAGTAGCTCTGCTGCTGTCAATGTAACAACAGGATCGCAAAGTAACACTGATTTACTACAACAGGTTGCTGTAGAAGCGGGTAAAACCTATAACTTTTCGGCTGATGTTTACCACACCGAAGGTAAAATTAAAGCGCGCTTATATGTAGATGGCTATCAAGGCTATTCAAATCAAGCACAAACTAACCAATGGCAAACAATTAGCCATAGCTATACAGCAAGCAGTGATAAAACAATTAGTATTGGGCTTAGGTTTTACGATGTAAGTGGATTTGATGGCAGCGAAACCGTATACGTAGATAACTTTTTACCAAATACTGATGGCAACGCATCAACAAGTTGCACCGACAATAGCCTTACCTTAACGCTTAACACCGATAATTACGGTAGCGAAACTAGCTGGGCCGTTAATAACAATCAAGGTAGCGCTGTTGCTAACGGCAGTGGTTACGCATCAAACACTCAGTATGATGAGCAAATATGCCTAACTGATGGTACTTACACACTTGTTATTAGCGACAGCTACGGCGATGGCATGTGTTGTTCAACAGGTAATGGCAACTATGCGCTTAAGCAAGGCTCTACCACACTTGCTAGCGGTGCAAGTTTTAATAATACAGACAGCACGGCATTTACTTTAGGTAGTGGCTCTGGTGATGGCGGCGGGACCAACCCGACACCCACTGGCTACTATGTTACTGCTCAAGGGTTATCAGGTTATGCACTAAAAACTGAGCTTTATAATATTATTAAAGATCATAATGCACAGGGTTACTCGGCTATTTGGAATTTTTACGACTCATCAGCACGTGATACATACTTTGAAAACGATAACAGCATTTTAGATATGTATAGCGAGAAACCAAACGGCTCAGATAGCTACAATTATACTGCGGTGAGTGACCAATGTGGTAACTATAGTGGAGAAGGCGGCTGTTACAACCGTGAGCATTCATTTCCTAAAAGCTGGTTTGGCGGCACTATTGAGCCAATGAACTCAGATGTGCATCATATTTACGCAACCGACGGTTATGTAAACTCAAAACGTAGTAATTTCCCATTTGGTGAAGTAGCAAGCGCTTCATTTACATCAACCAACGGAAGTAAATTAGGTTCTGCCGCAAGTTCATTAAATTACTCAGGTACTGTATTTGAGCCAATTGACGAATTTAAAGGTGACTTTGCACGTGCTTATTTTTACATGGCAACGCGCTACGAAAATGTAATAGGCACTTGGCAAACCAAAACGACCTCAAGTAATGCAGTGCTTAATGGTTCAAGCAACCAAGTGTTTGAAAGCTGGGTTGTAGCCATGCTGCTTAACTGGCATAACAGCGATCCTGTAAGCCAAATGGAACTTGACCGTAACCAAGCAGCCTTCGAATTTCAAGGTAATCGTAACCCGTATATCGACCACCCTGAATTTGTAGAAATGATTTGGTAAAAGTTAGCAGTTAAAACAAAAGCCTTTGCAAATGCAAAGGCTTTATCTTTTAGTGTGTAATATTTTTTAAAAATATGATGATTTAAGCTAATTATAAGAAACAGTTGCGATAAGTGACTTTTCAGCTCTGTTTTTCATCAACGTTAAAAGTGAATGATGGAAATCTTGAAATATCACCTCTCCCCATATTCGTGAATAAATACCAAAATTTGTATTGTCTTGCACGGTCGTTTTTAACGTTAAAATTGTATTGCCGCTTTTTTCTTCACTTAGCTGATAACCACCGTAAAGTGGAGAAAAGTATTCACCGCCAAGTTTTACGTGTTTATCGAGTGCGTCATCGGGAATAGCATCTGGGTCTATATCAAATCTATAATGCATCTGTTTATTTGGTTGCCAGTCGGTTATTACTTCTTTAAACACAACGCCTTTTTGCCAAGTACTTGTGCGAACAGCGCCTATACCGCTAGCATTCATACTTGCCTTTAATGGCTTTGGTACACCAATTAATTGAGTGAGTGAAAAAGGCACTTCCTGTGGTTTTATGTCACTCACATTAGCTAACTGCTGCCACACAACATTGATGGGCGCGTTAATAGCTATTGAATTTGTTACTTCGTATGTTTTTGATAAATGTAAAAAGTTAACTTCAATAGGTGAGAGCAATATAGGTAACAACGCGATTGATAATAAAGAACTATTCGCTTTTTTTATTTTACGTTTTCTAACAAAGCCCGCAAGTAACCCACCAATGCTGGCAAAAAACATAAAAGCAGGCAAAGCCATTGCCACGCAAATGCTCCCTTCAAGCAAAGTAATTACACTTACAAATAAAAAAACAAAAATAGGCTGCCAAGCAATCGTGACCATTTGCCTTTTAGTTAATGTTTTTGACTCATTGTACTCAAAATGAACACGAATATAACCAATAGCAACAGGCACTAAAAACATAAATGATATAGAGACTAAGCTACTTAAATTATAAGTATCAAGTAGCTCTATAAACAGCCGCATAAATATGCCGTAAAGCGTACCAAGTAAAATACCAATTGATTTAGGGGAGTTGAGTTGCATGTCTATTCTTTATTGTTATTAACAATCAGAAAGTAACAGAAGTATTATTCCACCACAAATAAAACAAAATTAACGGCTCCAGCAAGCAAATAGCTTGAAATAAAAACGGCTTTTACAGCCACTAAGACTAAAGGATAATAACCTGCCATTAACACTATTTCCCGCTATAAACAGTGATCAAATTCTTTAAAAATAAAAACAAACCATTGATTTATAATAATTTTAAATCGTTTTTTGTGGTTTTATAATTTTTAACGTAAAGCTGATTGTCAGATTAACTGTATTAAAAACAACCATGCACGACCTTTTGCCTATACATAGCAGCCTAAAAGCTGATTTACCCTGCATGCTCAATATTCATTTGCTTTAACAAAAGCCGTATTTATTTGATTAAGCAACAATGTTGCAGGAGAACGCATGCAAACTACACCACCCGGTGATGCACCATCAAACACGCACAAGAATGCTCAAAGCTACGAGCAACTTCACAAGCCGAGTTCAGAGTTTAATAATCGCGACGAGTATCTCGAACATGAATTACAAATTATGCAGCCTAAGCGCTGGCGTCCTAATTTACCGTTTAGAGATTACCGATTTGAATTTGAAGACACCATTCCTGCAATGGCGGGCACTATTGGTAAAGTCGTTATGGTGGGGGCTATTGCGGCAACATTTGCAGCACCTCTTGGTTTAAGCGATGCGTTTGTTTTAGAAAATGTGCGCTACGAATTACTCATTGTCTCTATTTTTATCATCTTATTCTCAGGCTTTATTTTACCAACAGCCAACTTAGCTGGTACTCACGGCCCGCTTATTCCGTTAATTCCTATTGTTGTTGCAGCTGGCGGCCACCCTATGGCGTTTGGCTTACTCATTGGTGCCTTTGGCTTTATTTTGGCCATAACCAAGGGAGGAAGTATGCTCGCGCGCCTAACCAGTAAAGGTGTATGTGGCGGGCTGCTCATTTATTTAGGCTTTATTGGTACTATTTCGCAGGTTAAAAAGCTGTTTGCCTGGGCTGAGGCCATTGATATGGCGCATATTGCGTTTATTGTTATTTTAGCCACCATTTTATTGTATGCGCTATTAGAGCACTTTAAAAAGCGCTGGTTAGCTGTGCCGTTAAGCTGCCTTATTGGTGGCGTGGTTGCCTTTGCTTTAGGTGCACCGTTTGAGTTTCATACTGCTCCGGGTTTACCAAATATGAACCCAGCTTACTGGTGGGGCGAAAACACGGGTTGGATGCTTGGCCTGCCAACGCTTGAAAGCTTTGTGGTTGTACTACCATTTGCAGTGCTCGCCGTTGCTATGTGGTCACCAGATTTTTTAGGTCATCAAGTATTTCAAAAAATAAGCTATCCGCAACGTACTGAAAAAGTACAAATGAATATCGACGACACCATGCTGAGCGCATCGGTTAGACAAACATTTGGCTCACTTGCCGGTGGTGCTAACTTTACCTCATCGTGGGGAACCTACATTGTACCTGCTGCTATTGCTAAACGCCCTATTCCGGCTGGCGCCATTTTAACAGCCGTATTTTGTATTATTGCTGGTTTATGGGGTTACCCTATGGATTTAGCCATTTGGCAACCTGTGCTTTGTGTTGCGCTTATTGTAGGAGTGTTTATCCCGCTACTTGAAGCTGGCATGGAAATGACGCGCGAAGGCAAAACAACGCAATCAGCCGCTATTGTGGTGTTTGCCTCAACTTTGGTTAATCCGGCTTTTGGTTGGTCGCTTACTATGTTACTTGATAACTTAGGGCTTATTGGCTGTAAAGAACGTAGCGCTGAGCTAACTAAAATGAGCCGCTGGGTGATTCCACTTATTATGTTTGTGCTACTTACCACTGTAATGGCAATTGTAGGCATGTTACCTGGTATACCTGCGTTAATGGCTGACTTTAGACATTAAGCCTTAGGTACTGAACCTAATATTTACCCACAAAAAAGCACGGCAATTGCCGTGCTTTTCAATACGTGAATTTACTATATACAAGTTAAACAATTACTGCCAAGGGCGCTCAGCTGCTAGTTGTTTTTCAAACGCATCAATCTGTGGGTTTAGTGTTTCGGTTACACCAATAAAATCTAAGCCACTTAATAAGCGCTCTTTTACGTCTTTACGAATATCAAAACTAATTGGCGCAAACTTACTACTTGTTAGTGTTTGATTTTCAAGGTCGATTTCAATGTTAATATCGTCGTGCTGCTCGCTAAGTACAAACAATTGCTCAAGCGTGTCGGCAGGTAACGCTATGGCTAACATTTGGTTGTTACCACAGTTATTAAAGAAAATATCTGCAAAGCTTTCAGCTAAAATAACTTCAAAACCATATTGTTTAAGCGCCCAAGGAGCATGCTCGCGAGATGAGCCACAACCAAAGTTGTCGCGCGTTAATAATATTTGCGCGCCTTGGTAGCATGGGCGATTTAAAATAAAGTCAGGGTTTGGCTCACCGTTATCTAGGTAACGCCAATCATAAAACAAGGCAGCATCAAAACCTTCGCGGCTAGTTGATGTTAAAAACTGCTTAGGAATAATTTGGTCAGTATCTACATTGTTTTTATCAAGTGGAGCCATTAAGCCACTAAAAAATACGCTCATTATGCTTCTCCTCTAATATCAACAAAGTGACCATGTATTGCAGCGGCTGCCGCCATTGCAGGGCTAACTAAATGTGTACGCCCGCCACGACCTTGGCGACCTTCAAAGTTACGGTTAGAAGTAGATGCACAACGCTTGCCTGCTTCTAGGCGGTCATCGTTCATCGCTAAACACATAGAACAACCTGGTTCGCGCCATTCAAAGCCTGCAGCTTTAAAAATATCGGCTAAGCCTTCGTCTTCAGCTTGTTTTTTAACTAAGCCAGAGCCCGGTACAATTAACGCCTCTATGCCGGCTACAACTTGCTTGCCTTCAACAATCTTTGCAGCAGCGCGCAAGTCTTCAATGCGGCTATTTGTACATGAGCCAATAAATACCGTGTCTACTTTTGCGCTTGATAATTTATCGCCCGCTTTTAAGTCCATGTATTTAAGTGCGCTGCGAATGGCATCGGCTTTAATTAAATCTAGCTCTTTATCTGGATCGGGTATGCACTCATCAACACCAATTACTTGCTCTGGGCTTGTGCCCCAGGTAATTTGTGGCTGAATGTCGTCGGCATTTAGCTCAACAACTAAATCAAAGTGTGCGCCTTCATCCGTTTTTAAGGTTTCCCAATATTCAACGGCTGCATCAAAATCTGCGCCTTTAGGTGCAAACGGACGACCTTTTAAATAATCATAAGTAATTTGGTCAGATGCAATTAAACCCGCTTTTGCACCCATTTCTATGCTCATATTACATAGCGTCATACGGGCTTCCATTGAAAGCGCTTCAATGCCTGCACCACAAAACTCTGCTACATAGCCTGTGCCACCAGCAGTACCTAACTTGCCAATTACCGCCATAATTAAATCTTTAGCCGTAACTGTTGGACGCAATACACCGTTAATTTGAATTTTTAACGATTTCGCCTTTTTTTGCTGTAGGGTTTGAGTTGCTAATACGTGCTCAACCTCAGACGTACCAATACCATGCGCTAATGCACCAAACGCACCATGCGTAGAAGTATGGCTATCGCCACATACAATGGTTGTGCCTGGCAAAGTAATACCTTGCTCTGGGCCCATTACGTGCACAATGCCTTGGTTAATTGAGTTTAAATCGTAAAGTACAATACCAAACTCTTTACAATTTTTATCAAGCGCCATTAATTGGTTTTTAGACACTTCGCTTGCGGCATCAAGTGATCGGCTTTTAGTCGATACGTTATGATCCATCGTTGCAAAGGTTTTTCCTGGGCAACGTACAGTACGGTTTTTTTCACGTAGACCTGCAAAAGCCTGCGGAGAAGTAACTTCATGCACTAAATGGCGGTCAATATAAAGTAAGTCAGTTTGCTCGTTTATGCTGGCAACGGTATGTGCTTGCCAAATTTTGTCGTATAACGTTTGGGCCACTTGCTAATTCCCTAATCTGTTTGAGTTGCAGCATAACGGTGCTGCAACTTTACTATGTTATTAAATGCGTGAAACGATGGCTGCTGCAACATCGCTTGTGCTGTAACCTGCATTTGGATATATATCTGGTGTGCCAACGCCTGCTTCTACGGCTTCTGCTACTGCTTTTTCAATTGTGCGAGCAGCTTCGTCTTGCCCTAGCGAGTAACGTAGCATTAATGCGGCACTTAAAATTTGTGCTATTGGGTTTGCAACGCCTTTACCTGCAATATCTGGTGCTGAACCGCCTGCTGGCTCGTACAACCCAAAACCCGATTGATTCAAGCTTGCCGAAGGTAATAAGCCCATTGAGCCTGTGATCATGGCGCACTCATCTGACAAAATATCGCCAAATAAGTTATCGCAAAGCAATACATCAAATTGGCTAGGCTGCTTAACTAACTGCATAGCGGCGTTATCTACGTAAATGTAATCTAGGCTGACTTCTGGGTAGTCTTTGCTTACTTCGGTGACTACTTCGCGCCATAATACGCTTGATGCAAGTACGTTTGCTTTATCAACAGAGGTAACATGGTTACTACGTAATTTTGCAGCTTCAAAAGCAAAGCGTGCAATACGTTCGATTTCTTTTCGTGAGTATGTTTGCGTATCAAAAGCAGCTTCTTCAGCGCCTTCGCCGCTACGGCCTTTTTCGCCAAAATAAATGCCGCCGGTTAGCTCGCGCACACATAAAATATCAAACCCTTTTTCGCTAATATCAGCGCGAAGTGGTGACGCTGCACTTAATGCAGGTAATAACTGTGCAGGGCGCAAATTACAAAACAAACCAAAGTGCTTACGAAGCGGCAATAACGATGCGCGCTCAGGCTGCTCGTTTGGTGGTAAGTTTTCCCATTTAGGACCGCCTACCGAACCAAATAAAATAGCGTCAGCGTTTTCACACGCTGCAAGTGTGCTCTCTGGTAATGCTTTACCAAATTCGTCAATGGCTGCGCCACCAATTGCATAATGCTCACGGTTCAGGGTAAAACCAAACTTATTGCTCACAGCATCAAGTACTTGTTCTGCTGCTGCCATCACTTCTGGACCAATACCGTCGCCAGCTAATACGGCAACGCTGTAGTTTGTTTTACTCATCCTGCTTTCCTTTGTTGTTTTAAATCAGACACTTTTTGTGCACGATAAATTAAGTTATAAACACGGATCATGGCGCGTACCGACGCTTCAACCACATCCGCTGCAATGCCCGCACCGTGGTAAGGTCGGCCATCGTATTTAGCTATAATATTCACTTGGCCTAATGAGCTTGCACCTTGGCCTGTCGCTTCTAAGTTATATTCAATCATTTCAACGCTCATACCGGTTAAGCGCTCAATAGCTGCAAACGAGGCTTCAACTGGGCCATTACCTGTCGCGGCTTCTTGTTTAGCTTCGCCATCAATGCGCATTCCAATCGTAGAGCTTGCTACCGATTGTGAGTTAGAAGCTGAGTTAACAAATTCTAATTGGTATTTTTCGTCTTTATCGTTAATTTGATTAAAGTAAATCATCGCCTCAAGGTCGTAATCGTATACGGTGCCTTTTTGGTCAGCCAATTCGATAAAGCTTTTATATAAGCCATCCATATCGTAATCAGATTTTTGATAGCCTAACTCTTCTAAACGGTGCTCAATAACATGACGACCCGAACGCGAAGTCATATTTAATTGGTTACTTGGCACACCAACGCTTTCTGGCGACATAATCTCATAAGTATTTTGCGCTTTTAATACACCGTCTTGGTGAATGCCAGAACTATGCGCAAAGGCGTTTTCGCCAACAATCGCTTTATTTGGTTGTACTGGCATATTACAAATTTTAGCCACTTGACGAGATGCGCGGTAAATTTCTTCACTTTTAATATCTGTGTATACTTTTAAATGGTCTTTGCGCATTTTCATGATCATCGCCACTTCTTCAAGCGAGCAGTTACCAGCACGCTCACCAATGCCATTAATAGTACACTCAATTTGACGTGCGCCGGCTTGCACTGCAGCCACCGAGTTTGCTACTGCTAAACCTAAATCGTTGTGGCAATGCACACTTAAGCGCGCTTTATCAATATTTGGCACGTTATTCATTAAATGGCGGATCATAGCGGCGTATTCGTCTGGCGTTACAAAACCAACGGTATCTGGCAAGTTAATAGTTGAAGCTCCGGCGTTAATTGCCTGCTCAACAATTTTACATAAATCCCAGTGCGGCGTACGACCGGCATCTTCACACGAAAACTCAACATCATCAGTATAGTTACGTGCTAATTTAATTGATTTAACAGCCATTGCCGTTGCATCGTCTAAGCTCATACGTAATTTATGTTCAAGGTGCAAAGGGCTTGTAGCAATAAAAGTATGAATACGGCTTTGTTGTGCTGCGCGAAGTGCTTCGCCACAGGCTTCAATGTCTTTAGCAACTGAGCGTGCTAAACCACAAATAATCGGGCCTTTTACTTCGGTTGCAATACGTTGCACCGAGCGAAAATCAGCAGGGCTCGAAACCGGAAAACCCACTTCCATCACATCCACATTCAAGCGGCTAATTGTATGCGCTAATTGAATTTTATCATCTTCAGTAAGGCTTGCTTTAAGCGCCTGTTCGCCATCACGTAAGGTGGTATCAAAAATCCATACTTTATCTTGCTCTTGCATAACTGCCCCTCATTCCTATGTTACCCAAATTTCAATTAATCCCAGCCGCGAGATAAAAAAAACCCCGCAATTGCGGGGTTTTTAGTGTTCAACTCGATGCAAACACACTAATCCCCGCTTACTTGCCATAGCAGTAAGAGGTTAAGTTTTAGTGTAATTAAACGAATAATATGCATCTTGTTTTCTTGTGTGTGTGTTCAGTGAAGCCTATTTTTAACATTACAAAGCGACGGAAGCAAGCATAAAAATTCCACAAAACAGATTTAAAAACGATTCAATTGGGTTTTTTAATTCAACCAAGGCACCTATTAAGAATTAAAATAACAAATACATGACTAGTGACGCTTAAATTAATAAGCACTGCAATATACCGTGCTTATATTAACTTTTTACAATTTTTTTAAGCTATGCTTCTTTACTCGTTTCTCTTACGTAATGCCCGGCTCCACGAGTAATATAACGCAGCTGCCAAATAACGCGCTCAATCAATTCGTCGCGTTGCAATCCTTCTATATCGAGCGCCTCTGCACCCGCATTAAATACGAGCGTTACCATAGATTCAGCCTGAATATAGGCATGCATAGCGTTGCACTTAGTTTCACTTTCTAAATAATGAGCCAGCTCTAAAATAAAATGTTTTACCTCGCGCGCTACTGCGGCTCTAAATGCTTTAGAAGTCCCAGAGCGTTCTCGCAGCAACAACCTAAATTGATTACTTGAGTTATCAATAAACTCCATAAAAGTAACCACTGAGGTATTTATAACACTGCCGCCATCGTTCGCTATTCGTCTGCGAGCTTGACGCATTAGTTGGCGAAGAGTTAAACCGGCTTCGTCTACCATGGTTAAACCTAGCTCATCCATGTCTTTAAAATGACGATAAAAAGACGTTGGGGCAATACCGGCTTCTCGTGCTACTTCGCGTAAACTTAAATTCGAAAAACTATGATCAGCACTCAGCTGATTAAATGCCGCTTGAATTAACGCCTGTCGTGTTTTTTGTTTCTGTTGCGCTCTAACACCCGACATCAACAGCTCCCTGAATTATTTTATATGAATATTTAGTGATATTAGCTCAATTGTACAGTCTAATACTTGACGACAAGAGTTTGAAATACTATTTTAGCTTACAGTTGTACGCTGAGATTGAGAATTATGAATAAACCACCGATTATTTGGACAAACGTCCTATTTTTTAGCCTAACCTTTTTGGCGGCTGCCACACTTGTACCTTGGTACGCCATTAGCTACGGATTTACCAGCGCGCATTGGATTGCTTTTGTTGGCTGCATGTTTTATGCAGGCTTATCAATTACTGCCGGCTACCATCGATTATGGGCACATAAAACCTATAACGCACACCCTGCAGTTGAATTTATTTTTGCGCTTGGCGGTGCTTTTGCACTGCAAAACAGTGCATTGCATTGGAGTAGCGATCACCGTATACACCACGGTCAAGTTGACGACCCAATAAAAGACCCTTACGCGGCGACCAATGGTTTTTGGTATAGCCATATCGGATGGATGTTACGTGACTACCAAGGCGATAGCTACGGTGATTATAGTAATTGTCGTGATTTACAGCGCAATAAAATAGTTATGTGGCAACACAAACATTACTTAAAGCTTGTGATTGCTATGAACGTAGGCTTGCCTCTAGCACTTGGTTTATTGGTTGGTGATGTGTGGGGGATGTTAATTCTTGCAGGTTTACTACGCTTAGTACTAAGCCAACACTTTACCTTTTTTATAAACTCAGTTGCACATATTTGGGGCTCTCGCCCATACACCGAAAAAAATACGGCACGTGATAACGGCTTTTTAGCGTTATTTACATACGGTGAGGGGTATCACAACTTCCACCATATTTTTGCAAGCGACTACCGTAACGGTATTAAGTGGTTTCATTACGATCCAACAAAATGGATGATCCGCTCTTTAGCAGCTGTTGGTTTAGCCAATAAGTTAAAGCGTACTCCTGTTGAACGTATAGAAAAAGCGAAGGCCGAAACGCTCATGAGCAAAACGCAAACGCGTCTTGCAAAATTGCCTTTAGCACAAGATAAGATTACATTATTACAACAAGAGTACGATTTACTGCTGAAAAAACTGCAAAATTATTGTTCACTACAAAAACAAGTGTTAGAAGTTAAAAAAAATAACATGGCAAAGCAGTGTGAACGCTCAGCATTAATGGCACAATACCATGAGTTGGAAGCCGCCTGGGAAAATCAAAAACAGGCATGGCTAGCACTTAATGCGAGGTTATTAAAAGCCTCTTTTAATTAATTTAGGAGTGGCTGTGGCCAAACAACCAGAACAAAAAAAAGTACCCGTGACATACCAATATGATGCAATAATTATTGGCACGGGTCCTGGCGGTGAAGGTACCGCCATGAACCTTTCAAAAAATGACAAAAAAGTAGCGGTTATTGAACGCCAAGAATCAGTTGGTGGCGGTTGTGTACATTGGGGAACAATTCCTTCAAAAGCGCTTCGCCACTCTGTTAGCCGCTATATTGAATACAAAGCAAATCCGTTATTCAATGTTGGTGAGCGCCCTAGCCGCTTAACATTTCCTGATATTTTACGTCACGCAAGTTCTGTTATTTCTAAGCAATCTAATTTACGTAGTAGCTTTTACGATCGTAACCGCATTCATATGTTTCAAGGTGATGCGAGCTTTGTAGATAAGCACACAATTGAAGTAAAACGAAATGATGGTTCAACTGAGCGACTGACTGCTAAAACGATTGTTATAGCAACGGGTTCACGCCCTTATCGCCCACCAGAGGTAGATTTTACGCATTCTCGTATTTACGAAAGTGACACAATACTTGGCCTTGAGCATGACCCTCATCGTGTACTGATTTATGGCGCTGGTGTAATTGGTTGTGAGTACGCGTCAATATTTAAAGGTTTAGGCGCTAAAGTTGATTTAGTTAATACACGCGACCGACTACTTGCTTTTATGGATGCAGAAATATCTGACGCGCTTAGCTACCACTTTTGGAACAGCGGTATTGTTATTCGTCATAACGAAGAGTTTGACCGAATTGAGACGCGTGACGACTGCGTTATAATGCATCTAAAATCAGGTAAACGCGTAAAAGCTGACTGTATTTTATTTGCTAATGGTCGTACTGGTAACACTGATACACTAAATCTTGAAGCCATTGGCTTAAAAGCCGATAGCCGTGGCCAATTAAAAGTTAACGAAACATACCAAACAGAAATTGATAACGTTTACGCTGTAGGTGATGTAATAGGCTATCCAAGCCTTGCAAGTGCTGCGTTTGACCAAGGTCGTATAGCTGCTGATGCAATTGCATGTGGTAACTGCGATGACAGGCTGATTGTTGATATTCCGGCCGGTATTTATACCATCCCAGAAATGAGCTCAGTAGGTAAAACCGAGCAAGAGCTTACAGCTGCTAAAGTACCGTATGAAGTTGGCCGTGCTCAATTTAAGCATTTGGCTCGCGCGCAAATTGCTGGTACTGAAGTAGGTAGTTTAAAAATATTATTCCACACCGAAACCAAAGAAGTACTTGGCGTACATTGTTTTGGCGAACGTGCCTCTGAAATTGTTCACATTGGCCAAGCTATTATGGAACAAAAAAATGGTGGCAATAATATCGACTACTTTGTAAATACCACATTTAACTACCCAACCATGGCTGAAGCCTACCGTGTTGCGGCATTAAATGGCTTAAATCGCTTATTTAAATAACCGCTTAAATAAGTAGTTTTAAAAGCCTTTATAAATAGGTAACAAAAAACCCGCAACTTAGCGGGTTTTTTACTTTTAAACAGTTTTAAAGCTTGTTTAAGTGACTATTACTTATGGTACTTAGCACTTAGCTCATGTACTGCATTAATGAATACACCAGCATTTTCAGGGTCTACATCTGGTGTAATACCGTGGCCTAAGTTAAACACGTGACCATTGCCTGTACCAAAGTCTTCTAAAATAGTGCCTACTTCTTGGCGAATACGCTCTGGTGTACCGTGTAACATAGATGGGTCCATATTACCTTGTAGAGCTACTTTATCACCCACGCGGCGCTTAGCGTCGCTGATATTAATAGTCCAATCAAGACCGATTGCATCACAGCCTGTTGCTGCAATAGCTTCAATCCATTGACCACCATTTTTAGTGAACAAAGTAACCGGTACTTTACGACCGTCGTACTCACGAATTAAGCCATCTACAATTTTATGCATGTATTGTAGTGAAAATTCGTTGTAATCGCGCGGGCTTAATACACCGCCCCATGAGTCAAATACCATTAGCGATTGCGCGCCAGCTTTAATTTGAGCATTTAAGTAATCAATAACTGAATCAGCTAACTTATCGAGTAATAAATGAAGTGTTTGCGGCTCTGCAAACGCCATTTTTTTGATTTTACCAAATACTTTGCTGCTACCGCCTTCAACCATATACGTTGCTAGCGTCCAAGGTGAACCAGAAAAACCAATGAGTGGTACTTCGCCTTTAAGCTCACGACGAATAGTGCTTACTGCGTTCATTACGTAGCCAAGCTCGTCTGTAGGGTCTAACTTTGGAATTTTTTTAACATCAGCAAGAGATGAAATAGGACGTTCAAACTTAGGGCCTTCGCCAGTTTCAAAGTAAAGACCTAAACCCATCGCATCTGGAATCGTTAAAATATCACTAAATAATATAGCGGCATCTAACGGGTAGCGACGTAGTGGCTGCAGTGTTACTTCACATGCAAGCTCAGCATTACGGCACAGACTCATAAAATCGCCCGCTTGTGCACGTGTAGCGCGATACTCTGGTAAATAGCGTCCTGCTTGGCGCATCATCCATACCGGAGTTACATCAACAGGTTGTTTTGCAAGTGCACGTAAATAACGGTCGTTTTTTAATTCGCTCATGGCGTAAATGATCCTAAGACTTTTATAAATTGTGCAAGATTGTACCACCATATTCTCCGACCCTCTATTGCTTAGGGACGAAAACAGCTTTACCTAGAGGTAGATCAATAGAATAGAGTTTTTCAATCCCTTTTGACTATAAAACAAACAAAAAGGAATAACATTTAAAACTTTTTATTAATATGTTTGCAACATCGCAAAATCCTTGTTATTGTTTGTCCCGCGTTAACAAAAACAATAATAAAAATCTTAAAACAATAAAAATAAATGTTTTAAAATAATAACAATAAAAATCATCTCATAAAAATAAGAAAGCTTGTTATAACAAGTCACTGAAAGAAATTAGACCACCGTAACTGGTGGTTTTTTCTTGCCTAAAATAAAATCCCTCACCTCGGTTTATATAAAAAGGTACAACCCTCAAAGTAGCTCAACTTTACTTGTTGATATACGCGCAAATTAAATATATCTTGATGTACATAAACTTATTATATTTAAATTAAAAACCAACCCAGCTAGGAGAACAGTTATGCTGACGCGTGTAGAAAAAGCTCAACAGAAATGGGGTGGTAGCCACACAGTAATTGATAAATGGCTAAACGAACGCCAAGAACTTATTGTACTTTACTGCAAAATTGCAGGCTTTACGCCGTACGAAAAGCAAGATCAAGCATTGCCAGAGCCAAAACTAATTGAATCATTTTGCCAGCTTTTAATGGATTACCTATCTGCAGGCCATTTTGAAGTATATGACGATATAGCAAAAGCATGCGAAAAAAAGGGCTTACAAAGCCAAGAGCTTGCAAACTCTATTTACCCGCGTATTTCTAGCACAACCGATGTGGCGTTAGATTTTAATGATAAGTACGCAGAAGTAGACAAAGAAGACTTATTGAAAGACTTTGATAATGACTTATCTGTTATTGGTGAGGCATTAGAAGCACGTTTTGCACTTGAAGATGAGCTTATTGATAACTTGTTTTCTAATCATGCAAATTAATACGTTACTTACGCATATTAAAAAAGGGACCTAAGGTCCCTTTTTGCATTTACACAATAAGCTTATTATTGTGCTGGTGCTTCTTCATTTTGAATTTCAAGTAATTCAACTTCAAATACAAGAGTTGAATTAGCTGGAATCTTACCTAAGTCACGGTCGCCGTAAGCAAGTTCTGAAGGAATAGTGAACTTGTACTTAGAACCCACTGACATAAGTTGTAAACCTTCAGTCCAACCCGCAATTACGCGATTAAGAGGGAAAGTTGTCGGTTCGTTACGTGCATATGAGCTATCAAACTCAGTACCGTCTAATAAAGTCCCTTTGTAGTGTACTTTAACTACATCAGTTGCCACTGGCTTTTCGCCATCGCCTTCGCTAAGTACTTCGTACTGTAGACCAGACTCAGTTACTGTAACGCCTTCTTTTTTAGCGTTGTCAGCTAGGTATTTAGCGCCTGCTTCTTTACTTTTTTCAGACTCTACTTTAGCTTTTTCTTCTTGCTTAGTACGTACTGATGTATCTAGTGCAGTTAATACTTCGCGAATTTTTTCTTCGTCAATTTTTGCATTGCCAGCAAGCGCATCTTCAAAACCACGAATTAAAAGTGCTTGGTCTAGTTCAATACCAATTTCTGTTTTGTCTGCTAGGTCTTTATTTAAAAAGTTACCTACAGATGCACCAATACCGTATGCTTGTTGCTGTTCTACAGTGTCTAATTTAACTTCAGCTTGTTCTTTTTTTGCTTCTTGATTACAAGCTGTAAGCGCTAAAACTGACGCTGCAATCAATGACAATCTAATCGTCTTTTTCATTTTAAATCTCCGACACACTTTGCAGTTGTCATTTTAATGTATTATTACTAGTGAAAGATTAACGGCCCACATGATAGGCTGCTTGTTTAATGACTAAATTCCATATTGTTAGCTAAACTAAAAACATATCCAGTGATTAGACAAACAACCTAGGCATTTAACGCGTCCTAGTCTAACCTCTCAGTCACTAAGAGTTAAGGGGAAATACCTGTAATATGTCGATATTTCGTACTTTTTTAATCGTATTTAGCTGTTTTTTAGCCATCGCCTGTACCGATAAAAAACAACACGCTGTAGCAAGTTACGAACATGCTGCACAAGGTGCGTTTTCATCAACAGTTTCAAACGATGGTAAATACAGTTTGATCTCCTCTATCAACCATGGGGTCGCTCTGTGGGATAATCAACAGCAGGTGCTAAAATACCAATGGTTTCAGCAGCAGTCACAAGACAGCCTAGTGTACGCTGTTGCCATTGCTTTTGATAACAGCGTGGCAGTTACCGCCGAAAAAACCACATTTGCTGTGTGGGATATAACCACAGGCAAAAATAAAGGTTATTACAAAATACAAAAAGCCAGTATTCGCGATATTGCCATTAGCAATCAAGGCCGTAGTGTTTTATACGGCCGTAGCGACGGCGTTGTCGTATTTGTAAACCTAGAAACCGGACGTCGTATTGAGTTTTTAGGTCATCAAGATAAAGTTAACACCGTTGACCTGTCACCTAACGGACGCTTTGCCTTAAGTGGCTCTAACGATTATGTTGCTTACTTTTGGGATACACGTACAGGCCAAGTAATTCATCGTTTTAATCACCCAACGCGTGTTACCCAAGTAACGCTCGATCCACAAGGTCGCTATGCGTTTACGGCCGATAGTATGGCACAAGCAAATGTATGGAAGCTGACTACAGGTGATCTTGTGAGTAAACTGAAGTATATTGCGCGTCAGAAAATTTTTACTGCTGTGCGTTTTAACGAACAAGGCACTTTGCTCGCAACCGGCTCGCCAAATAAGCGCGTAGATTTGTGGCAAATACCAAGCGGTGAAAAAATTCAAACTTGGCAGGTTACCCCGCGCGAAGGCAGTAAGCCTAAATCGGCGGTGGTGCTAGATGTGACATTTACAGATAACGGTAAGTCGTTGTTAACCGAAAGCTCCAGCGGGATCGCAGAGCGATTTATTATACGAGAGAATAATGAACACAATTGAACATCGCTTAATGGAACTTGAAGCCAAAGTGGCTTTTCAAGACGAAACGATTGAAGTCTTAAATGATGAAATAAAAGTGCACCAACAGCTGTTAGCAAAAATGAAACGCCAAACCGAGCTGCTAGCAGAAAAAATTAAAGAGTCGCAGTCATCATCGTCTATGATGTCTGAAGTACCTGAGCCACCTCCACCGCATTACTAAAACCGGTAAAAATTAGGCAATAAAAAACCGGGTTAGTCGCCCGGTTTAAACACACCAATTACTTGTTCAAATTGGCGAGTAGACGCCTGAACAGCGTTATCAGGTTGCGCCATTTTATGACCACACTCAACACACTCTACTTTTTCAACATCATGTTCTCTGTATAGCATCATAGTATCCATGGCTTTGCAGTCAGGGCACGATGCACCAGCAATAAATCGCTTCTTTTGTCTCACAACATTTTTCCTGTGGTTTGAACTGCTGTCATTTTATCGTATAACTTCACTTGTTGATACGCTTGATAAGAGCATTAAGTTCTATGTTATGATAGCGCCAACTTAACAAGGGCACAGCAAAGTAACGCATTCATGATCCAAATCTCAGAAATAGAACTACTTCGTGGCGGTAAAGCCTTATTAAAAAACGCATCAGCTACGTTATTTCCAGAACACAAAGTAGGCCTTGTTGGCGCTAATGGCTGTGGAAAATCAACGTTATTTGGTTTACTAAAATCAGAACTACAACTAGATGCCGGTAACTGCAGCATTCCAAAAGATTGGTCTATCGCCTCTGTTAAGCAAGAGACACCTGCACTTGAAATAAGCGCGATTGATTATGTACTTCAAGGCCACCCAGAATACTACGCAATGCGTATAGCACTGCGTGAGGCCGAGAAAAACAACGATGGCGACACACAGGCTAAAGTACATATTCAGCTTGAAAACATTAAAGGCTATAGCATTGAATCAACCGCAGGTGAGCTATTACACGGCTTAGGCTTTGCCAATAACCTTATAGAAAATCCAGTAAGCTCGTTCTCTGGTGGTTGGCGTATGCGTTTAAACCTTGCCCAAGCATTAATACGCGACGCCGATTTACTATTACTCGATGAGCCAACAAACCACCTTGATTTAGATGCCGTTTATTGGCTTGAACGCTTTTTGCGTGCTTATACCGGCACCCTTGTACTTATATCTCATGACCGTGAGTTTTTAGATGCGGTGGTTGATCAAATTTGGCACGTAGATAAGCAACTTATCAACGTGTACAAAGGTAACTACTCGCAGTTTGAGCGCCAAAAAGCTGAGCGCTTACTACAACAACAAGCAATGTTTGATAAGCAACAAGATCAAATAGCTCACCTTGAGCAGTTTATAACGCGCTTTAAAGCAAAAGCCAGTAAAGCTAAACAAGCACAAAGCCGTGTGAAAGCGCTTGAACGCATGGAAAAACTAGCGCCAGCACATGCCGACTCGCCGTTTAACTTTGAGTTTGCAGAGCCAAAAGCATTACCAAACCCACTAATGACAATAGATAAAGCCAAAGCGGGTTATGGTGACGTCACCATTTTAAATAATATAGAGCTAAACCTTGTACCAGGTAGCCGAATTGCTTTACTTGGTCGAAATGGCGCGGGTAAATCAACGCTAATTAAACTGCTTTCTGGTGATTTAGAGCCGCAAGCTGGTGAAGTTGTTCAGCATCACGGATTAAATATTGGTTACTTTGCGCAGCATCAGCTTGAATCTCTTGATTTAAAAGCCAGTGCAATAATGCATTTACAACGCCTCGACCCAAAAGCCACTGAGCAATCACTACGTGACTTTTTAGGTGGTTTTGCCTTTATTGGCGATAAAGCACTTGAGCCTGTAGCCCCTTTCTCGGGCGGCGAAAAAGCACGTTTAGTACTTGCCATGTTGGTATACCAAAAGCCAAACCTACTGCTTCTCGATGAACCTACAAACCACCTTGATTTAGAAATGCGCCATGCACTTGTTATGGCACTACAAGGCTTTGAAGGCGCTATGGTTACCGTATCCCATGATCGCCATATGCTTAAAAATACTGCCGATGAGTTTTACTTAGTAGATGACGGCAAAGTAACCCAGTTTGGTTACGACTTAGACGCGTATTATCAATGGTTACTTAACGCGAATAAAGAAGCGGTTAAAGCGCAGCAAAGCGACGAGCCTAAAGTAAACCCGGGTGTTAACCGTAAAGAGCAAAAACGCTTAGAGGCTGAGTTTAGAAAGGCCACTCAGCCACTTAAAAAGCAAATTGAAAAGCTTGAAAAGCAACTCGATAAATTCACCGCAGAACTAGCTGAAGTTGAAGAAGCACTCGGCGATAACGAACTCTACAACGACGATAACAAAGCCAAGCTTAAAGAGTTATTAGCCAAGCAAGCAACCCTTACGCCTAAACTTAACGACGTTGAAGAAGAGTTACTTATGGCACTTGAAGAAATGGAAGAAAAAGAGCAGGCATTCGCCGGTGAACTTGCTCAATAGCGACCATTTTTGGCAGTTTGCGTGCACTTTGTACGCAAAGCCTGAGCAACAAACAACCTTGCTGGCGCTACAAAACCAGCAAGGAAAAAACGTTAATTTATGCTTATTACTGCTTTATTTAGACTCATTAAATTTAAGTATTAATACCCAACAGCTAAACGAGTTAACGCAAGTAGTTAGTGACTTTGATACTCGCGCATTACAACCTCTGCGCGCCGCTCGTAGCTATTTAAAAGCTAACCAGAATGCGATAAGTGATTACGCCACAATACGTGCAGAGTTGCTAAGCGCTGAGCTGAAGCTTGAAAAACAACAGCAACATATGTTGATTGAAACGGTAAATGAGCTTGAATTAGTCAAACTTTCAGAGCCAAACAACATTGAGCTATATGTGAAAGCCACTTAGGGTGTTAGTTTTTGTAGCCTCCTCCACTTTTTATACTCTTTTCTTTGTGCAAAAAACCTTTAAGTAATTTATTTACAAAGAGGTTAAGAGGCGCTTCGCTTTTAGAGGAAAACAAACTAGATTACTTAGGTAAAATATAAATATTGAGCGGTTGTTTAGCTCAGCATTTTATTACCCTGCCCTAATTTTCTTCTCTTTTTCTTCTTTTTGCACAAAACCTTCAAGTAATTTACTCACAAAGAGGTTAAGAGGCGCTTCGCTTTTAGAGGAAAACAAAATAACTTAGATATAAATATTGAGCAGTTTGTTGCTCTACCCTCATTTACTTCTCATTCTTTTCTCTTTGTGCAAAAAATCTTTAAGTGGTTTACTCAAAAAAGTTTAAAGCGCTACGCTTTTAGGTAAAGTGAAAAACTCTCTTAGCTCTCAGTGGTAATAACTTACCAACCCTTAAAACATGATCTAAATCAACTTAGCTTCACTCCTACAGTTGCTTAGAAAAATAACTTGATCTCGATCACGTTGCGACCTGCAAACACAGCCTATGATTAACCCATCAACAACGAGGGGAGCAACTCATGAACGTATTCTTTAGAGACTTTTTTACAGATCCAGTTTTATTTATGTCTTTTGGGTTTTTAACCATAGTTGTTTCTTTGTGTATCTTTTTTGCTTTTTTCTTTTTGAAAAAAATACATGACGCAGAAATTCCCGAACAAAATTAAGCACGACGCACTAAAGCGCCTTATTAGTTTACTAGTTAGGCGCTTTTTATTTTCTGAAGCGAAAAATTTGATACACTAGCTTTTCGTTTAATACAAAGTGCGTAGTACAAACATGATCTCTCAGTTCAAACCAGCATGGTGGATGACCAATCGTCACGTTCAGACCATAATGCCGCGTTTTTTCCGCCCATTTCACAATACGTCCTACGAACTTGAGCAACTTGATACACCTGATGGTGACTTTATTGAGCTTGCATGGTCACTTCCACATAACGAAACCGCACCACTTGCTGTTGTTTTGCACGGACTCGAAGGCAATATAAATAGCTTTTATGCCAAAGGCATGATGAAGGCGTTAAAAAAACAAGGTTATGCAGTTGTGCTTATGCACTTTAGAAATTGCTCAACCGAAGTAAATCGCCTACCACGTGCTTATCACAGCGGTGACACCGCCGATTTAGCTTTTTTTATAAATCACTTAAAGCTACAATTTCCTAAGCGCACTATGGTAGCTGTTGGTTTTTCATTGGGCGGTAACGTACTTGCCAAATACTTAGGTGAAGAACGCGAAAAATGCCCATTAAGTGCAGCAGCGGTGGTATCTGCTCCTTATGATTTGTCGTCATCGAGCGATGTTATTCGTAAAAGCCTAGGTAAAATTTACCAAAAATATCTGCTCGATCGGATGAAAAAATCAATGCAGCGAAAGCTGCCACAAATTAAGCAGCAAATTTCATTAACGCCAAAACAGTTAATGAAAATTGACGATTTATTAGAGTTTGATAATCAGTTAACAGCCCCTCTACATGGTTTTGAAAACGCACACGATTACTACCGTAAAGCCAGTGCTATGCCGTACTTGAAAGATATCGCTGTACCCACACTTATTATTCATTCCAAAGACGACCCTATGCTCTCAATTAAAGCCGTACCGAGTAGGCAAGACGTAAGTGAGCATGTTACGCTGCGCATCTCTGACAAAGGCGGGCATGTTGGTTTTATTAGCGGTAAAAATCCGTTTAAACCTATATTTTGGTTAGAAAAAGCCGTCCCTCATTATTTTAGCCAGCACGTATCAAATAAAGCGAGTAACAAGTAGTAATGATTATCCCTTTTGAACAACTCGATCAAGACACTCTTTATAACTTAATCGAAAGCTACGTATTACGCGAAGGTACCGATTATGGTGAAGTAGAAGCAAGCATCGAATCTAAAGTAAGCCAAGTAAAGCTGCAGCTTAAAAATGGCGAAGCGATGGTGTTTTTCTCAGAATTACACGAGTCTGTAACTATAATTTCAAAAGGTGAGTTTAAAGCGCTGCAAAGTGAAGAGCATCAAGCACAGTCGTTTGATTAGGGCGTAGTACTTGTAACTTTTGAATTGAACGTACACAATGGCTTTTTACCCAAAGAGCCAAAACATGATAAAACTCAGCACTCTAGTGGTAGCCATATCACTAGCTTTAACTAGTCAAGCCCAAGCAGAACAAACAATAACAGCATCTGACAAGGCAATTAAACTCGCTAAAGATACTATTTTAATTGATACTCATATTGACGTACCTTATCGAATTCACGAAAGCTGGGTTGATGTAACCAAAGCAACTAGTGATGGCGATTTTGACTATCCTCGCGCTGTAAAAGGCGGTTTAAACGCCCCATTTATGTCAATTTATATTCCTGCGCATTTGGAATTTGAAGGTAAAGGAAAAAGCTACCAGCTAGCCAATCAAATGATTGATAGTATGGAAGCCATAGTCCAGCGCGCACCCGATAAGTTTGCTATTGCGAGCTCAAGCTCTGATATTGAAGAGCAATTTAAACAAGGTAAGCTGTCTATAGCCATGGGTATGGAAAATGGCTCTCCAATCGAAGGGGATATGAAAAACCTTCAGCACTTTTACGACCGTGGCATTCGTTACATCACACTAGCGCACTCGCAAAGCAACCATATTTCGGATTCGTCTTACGATATACGCCGTAAATGGAAAGGCTTAAGCCCATTTGGTAAAAAGCTTGTCACTGAAATGAATAATATAGGTATGCTAATTGACGTATCGCATATTTCTGATGATGCGTTTTATCAGGTTATGGAGCTTTCTAAAACACCAGTAATTGCCTCTCATTCATCACTTCGTAAATACACGCCTGGCTTTGAGCGTAATATGAATGACGATATGTTATTAGCACTTAAAGAAAATGGCGGTGTTATTCAAATCAATTTTGGCTCAAGCTTTGTTACCGCTAAAGCAGGTAGTTGGGGCAAGCAATTAAAAAGTACAAAAGAGTCAGCTAAAAAAGAAGGCACTAAGTTAAGTAAAGATTTTGATGCTGCGTACCGTGCTAAAAATCCGTATCCATTTGCAAGTCTTGAGCAAGTACTTGACCATATTGATCACGTAGTTGAGCTAATTGGTATTGATTATGTAGGTATTGGCTCTGATTATGATGGAGTTGGCGATTCATTACCTATCGGCTTAAAAGATGTATCTAGCTACCCAAATCTTGTCCAAGGTTTAATGGATAGAGATTACAGCGACGAAGATATTAAAAAGATTTTAAGTGGCAATTTATTAAGAGTTTTAAAACAAGCGCAAGAGTATGCGAAGAAACTCTAAAGCTTTTATCATATATTAGTAATTGGCTAAAAGACCAAGAGCTAACTCAATATAAGCGCGGCCTAGCCGTGCTTTTTTTATATCTAAGAGCTCAGTTATTTTCAGCAACCTTTTTCCTCGGGTTTCGTAAAACTCAACCCAAGCTACGGCAATAAAGCTATACCTAGGAGCAAATCACTTTTCTTCAGGCATTAAAAAAGGCCACCTAAGTGACCTTTTTCTAACAATTAACTTTAACGTTAATTATTACGCTTTGAACGTTGCTACAAAGCACCTACGCCTAAGGTAAGAGCGCCACCTTCATATGACACTTTTCTTCAGGCATTAAAAAAGGCCACCTGAGTGACCTTTTTCTAATAATTAACTTAAAAGTTAATTATTACTCTACGATAGTTGCTACAACGCCAGCACCTACAGTACGACCACCTTCACGGATAGCAAAACGAAGACCTTCATCCATCGCGATTGGTGCGATTAGAGTTACTGTCATCTTGATGTTATCACCAGGCATTACCATTTCTACGCCTTCTGGTAACTGTACGTCACCAGTTACGTCAGTTGTACGGAAGTAGAACTGTGGACGGTAACCTTTGAAGAATGGAGTATGACGACCACCTTCATCTTTAGAAAGTACGTATACTTCTGAAGTGAATGTAGTATGTGGGTTGATTGAACCAGGCTTAGCTAGTACTTGACCACGTTCAACGTCTTCACGCTTAGTACCACGTAGAAGTGCACCAATGTTCTCACCAGCACGACCTTCGTCAAGAAGCTTACGGAACATTTCAACACCAGTACAAGTAGACTTAGTAGTCTCTCTGATACCAACGATTTCAACTTCGTCATTTACGTTGATGATACCAGCTTCAACACGACCAGTTACAACAGTACCACGGCCTTGGATTGAGAAAACGTCTTCGATAGGCATGATGAATGGCTTATCGATGTCACGCTCTGGCTCTGGGATGTAAGAATCAAGTGCATTTGCAAGCTCAACAATCTTATCTTCCCACTCTTTCTCGCCTTCTAACGCTTTAAGCGCAGAACCAGCGATTAGAGGTAAGTCATCACCTGGGAAATCGTATTCAGAAAGAAGTTCACGAACTTCCATTTCTACTAGTTCAAGTAGCTCTTCGTCATCAACCATGTCACATTTGTTCATGAACACAACGATGTAAGGAACGCCAACTTGACGAGAAAGAAGGATGTGCTCACGTGTTTGTGGCATAGGGCCATCTGTCGCAGCAACTACTAAGATCGCGCCATCCATTTGAGCAGCACCAGTGATCATGTTTTTAACATAATCGGCGTGACCAGGACAATCTACGTGTGCGTAGTGACGTGTAGGAGTATCGTATTCAACGTGAGACGTTGAAATAGTGATACCACGTTCACGCTCTTCTGGAGCGTTGTCGATTGATGCGAAATCTTTAGCAACACCGCCGTATACTTTTGCAAGTACGTTAGTGATTGCTGCAGTTAGTGTAGTTTTACCGTGGTCAACGTGGCCGATTGTACCAACGTTTACGTGCGGTTTTACGCGTTCAAACTTTTCTTTTGCCATGACGGAACCTATCAGTTTTGTGTATCTAAATTACATATGAAAATAATCCACCAAAGGTAGATTAAGTTAATCTTTTTCAAATAGTATTTTCTGACAGATAAAGGAAGTAATCAAGGAGATTCTTAGGACTGGTGCTGATAGGCAGAGTCGAACTGCCGACCTCACCCTTACCAAGGGTGCGCTCTACCAACTGAGCTATATCAGCAACACAAGAACTGGAGCGGGCAGCGGGAATCGAACCCGCATCATCAGCTTGGAAGGCTGAGGTAATAGCCATTATACGATGCCCGCATAAAAATCTGTTCTTAAACTACCTCTAACCGTCAAGAATAAAGTGGTGGAGGGAGCTGGATTCGAACCAGCGAAGGCTGAGCCGTCAGATTTACAGTCTGATCCCTTTGGCCGCTCGGGAACCCCTCCACGATAATTCTCTACTAATTCACTTCCGGTAAAAGGAAAGTGGTGCCGACTAACCGAGTCGAACGGTTGACCTACTGATTACAAGTCAGTTGCTCTACCAGCTGAGCTAAGTCGGCACTGCTTTAGTACGGGGCGAGATATTAGAGTAAGGTTTATTGGGATGCAACTATAAAATTAAAAAAAGTGTAAATTTTTAGTTTAAATGCTCAATATTCACGCGAAAACACGTTTTTTGCACTTTTTTATGTTGTTTTGCTTAGCTGGTGCCAGTAATTTAACCCCTTCATTACGAGTAATGAATCAAAAATACTTCCCTCAAATTGCTGTTGTAAAAGCAAGCCATAGCCACCAGCAAAAATTATTTGTACTTTTTGCTCTGTTTTTTTATCCGTTAAGTGCAACTTAGCTTGCTCAATTGCTCCAATGGTTGCTACTAAAGCACCATTTTTTAAACCATTAGGCGTATTTTTACCCAGTTCATTGGTAAATGGAGTTTTACTATCATCAAAAACACGTTGAGTATTTTGTGTAAGTGATGAGGTCATTAAATCAAGCCCAGGTAAAATCCAGCCACCTAAATGCAACCCTTCACTACTAAGCACATCAATTGTTGTCGCAGTACCCGCATCAACAACAATGCATGCTGTGTTTGGATATAACGTAAATCCAGCAATAAGCGCAAGCCACCTGTCTATGCCTAAGTTAGCTACATGCTCGTAAGCGCATACAAGATCTCCAAGCGTTTTGGTTACCTTGGCTTCAAAACAAATAATATTATTGCTAGCCGCTTGCGCGAGAATATCGTTTAGTAAATCACTGCGCCCTACACATGCATAAATCACTTCGGTTATTTGTAACCAAGGCAGGTTATTTATATCTGCCGGTTGTGCTTGCTCGTTATGCCACAACACAGCTTTTAATGATGTATTTCCTACGTCGATCAATAATCTCATAATTGCGCCTTTCTAAGGGAGACTTCCCCACCGTAATAACTTTTTACTTCCCCGTCTTGGCGAATTCGTATTCCACCTTGTGGGTCAATACCTTCACATATTCCACGCCAACTTCGGTGTCCTGTGTTTAGTTCAACATATTCACCAGCAAACGCATTGAGCGAATTCCATTGCTCATACATAGCTTGCAAGCCTGTTTGACGATACTGCGCTAAACGCTGCTCTAAATGGTGAGTAAGAGAAGCCACAAGTTGGTTTTTATCAAGCTTTTGAGTATGTTGATTTAAGTCGGTCCACGCTTGGTCTATATGCTGACTAAAGCTCTCAGGCATTTGTAAATTAATACCGATACCAATCACTAACTGACAAGGTCCTTGCGGTTGTCCATCTAATTCAACCAATACACCTGCAAGTTTTTGCTTATTTATATAAATATCGTTAGGCCACTTAAGTTCTACGTCAACTTGGTATAACGCTTTAATAGCATCATAAACAGCTAGGCCTACCGCAATTGATACGCCCATTGCAGCTTGTAAGCCGTCATCTAAACGCCAAAAGTAACTGTAATACAAATTAGCACCAAATGGGGATTGCCAAACACGGCCGCGTCTGCCACGTCCTGCTTGCTGCATTTCAGCAACAATAACAGTGCCAGACTCAAGCGTTGTTTTGGCCTGTATACGGCGCATAAGCTCGCTGTTGGTCGAATCAATAATAGGGTGTACTTCTACATCGGCAGTATTTGCACCTAGCGCTTTGTAGTGCTGATCAATTTGCGTTTTATTTAAAAGGCCCACCTGACTATTCAAACAATAGCCTTTGCCAGTCACTTTAAAAATATCCAAGCCCATTTCTTGTAACGTTTTAATATGTTTACTTACCGCAGCTCGGCTAATACCTAGCTTTTCACCCAAGGCTTGACCAGATACAAACCCTCCTTGGTTGAGTGCATTTAAAATAGCGAGTTTGTTTCCATCAGGTGCTTTCATTACTTAGGCTCCGCGTTAATATGGCATTCGCTGCGTACATCCATTAAACGTACTTCGTGCTCTAACATAATGTTGTAACGCGTATAAACAACTTGCTGAATGTGTTTAATCATTTTTATTAGGTCGCTGCCTTCACTATTTCCGTGATTAACAAGTACTAGAGCTTGTTGTTGATGCACTTCTATACCAGCCTCACGGTGCCCTTTTAAACCACTTTGATCGATTAGCCAGCCTGCTGCGACCTTGTGATGACTTTGCCCATATTCGTAATGAGGTAAATCGGCAAATTGCTTTAATAGTTCAGCTAACTGCTGGTTGGTTATTATAGGGTTTTTAAAAAAGCTGCCCGCATTGGCCAGTGTATATGGGTTAGGTAATTTGCTATTACGCGTTTTTATAACCTGATCGAATACAGCTTGCGGGGTGATGCTTGAGAGCTGCTGCAGGGGGCCATAACTTAATACTGGTTGCCATTTTTTTGGGAGCGCTAAGTGTACTTGCGTGATCACCGCTTTATTTTTAAGGGCATGTTTAAATATCGAATCTCTGTAAGCAAATTCACATTGCTCGTTATTTAATGAATGCATAGTGTTAGTGGTTATATCAAAGTACTCTACCAACTCAACAAATTTAGCTATCTCAACACCATAAGCACCAATATTTTGTACCGGCGATGCGCCAACAGTGCCCGGTATAAGTGCTAAATTTTCAAGCCCTGGTATATTTTTCTCTAATAAATAGCTAACTAGTTGATGCCAGTTTTCGCCTGCGGCAATACTTATTAGTGTGTCGCTCTCGCGCTCGGTAATTTTAATACCTTTTAAAGCTATTTTTATAACCGTACCCATGTAGTCATTTAAAAATACGGTATTACTGCCCTCGCCCAGCAAACAAAACGGTGCACTAAAACTTTGCGTTTTAAGTTGCTCAAGCTGAGTAATTTCAACAAAATTTTGGCATTGGCTGTTTAATGCGAATGTATGTAAGGAGTGTAATGAATGCGCCACAAAGCTCTCTAAAAATACCGGTAACTAATCGCAATAGTTTACCTCATCGTCGCAAATGTGGCACTAGATTGTAAAAATCACTCAACCCGCCGTGTCAATCGTGATATAAAACCAGCACTTTTTTATTTGTGTTCAGAGTAATGATGAAAATTAAACCTCTTTTTTTAAGCCTCGCTATGGCGGGTATGTGTTCGCAAGCAATGGCTAATGCGATTGACCAAAACTCGTATGCTAACCTTGATGATGTTGTTACTACTCACTTAAACCTTGATTTAGATGTCGATTTTGCCGACAAGCAGTTAGAAGGTTTTGTAGAGCATACTCTTCAGTGGAACAACAGCAAAAGTAGAACTCTCGTACTTGATACCCGAGACTTAGACATTGATAAAGTAATGTACAAAGATCAAAGCGGTAACTGGAAAAAAGCGACTTTTGATTTAGCTAAGCGAGATGACGTTAAAGGTTCAAAGCTTACTATTGTGTTTAAAAACCAAGCTGAAGTAGTTCGTATTTACTACAACAGTCGTCCAGAAGCTTCAGGCCTGCAATGGTTAACACCAGAGCAAACGGCAAGTAAAACGCATCCATTTATGTACAGCCAATCGCAAGCAATTCATGCACGTAGTTGGATCCCAGTGCAAGATACACCCGCAATGCGTGTAACTTACTCTGCACGAATTCATACACCAAAAGATATACGTGCTGTAATGAGTGCCGACAACAAAGATGCGCTTTATAAAGATGGCGACTACATTTTTGATATGCCACAAGCAATTTCACCTTACCTAATTGCTATTGGCGCAGGTAACTTAGAGTTTAAAGCAATGTCGCATCAAACAGGCATATTTGCTGAACCGACAATTTTAGATGCCTCAGTTGCTGAATTTGACGACACCCAAGCCATGATCGATAAAACAAACGCGATGTACGGCGAATATGCATGGGGTCGCTACGACTTATTAATGCTACCACCAAGTTTTCCGTTTGGTGGCATGGAAAACCCACGCTTATCATTTATTACTCCAACGGTTGTTGCCGGTGATAAAAGCTTAGTTAACCTTATTGCTCATGAGCTTGCTCATTCTTGGTCAGGTAACTTAGTAACTAACGCAACGTGGGAAGATTTATGGTTAAACGAAGGTTTTACCTCGTACGTTGAAAACCGCATTATGGAAGAAGTATTTGGCCGTGACCGTGCGGTTATGGAACAAGCACTTGATTCAGCGTCTTTACGCGCACAACTTAAAACAATTAATGCACCAGATACACGCCTTAATTTAAAACTTAACGGCCGCGACCCAGACGATGCGTTTAGCTCAGTGCCTTACACTAAAGGTCAATTATTTTTAATTTACCTAGAAAACAAATATGGTCGCGATAAGTTTGACCCGTTTGTAAAAGCGTACTTTAAAGAGTTTTCGTTTAAATCACTTACTACCGCGCAATTTGTTACTTACTTAAAAGCTAACTTAATTGAAAAGTATCCTGGTGTTGTAAGCATGGATAAAGTAAACGAATGGATTTTTGAACCTGGATTACCAAGTGATGCGCCAAACCCTACTTCTGATGCATTTGATAAAGTAGATACTGCAACTGCAGCATGGCTAAAAGGCGACACAACTGCAGCTCAACTGCCAACGGCTGATTGGTCTGTGCATGAGTGGCTACACTTTTTAAATAACTTACCACGTGATTTAAGCCAAGAGCACATGGTAGAGCTTGACTCAGAATTTAACCTAACACAGTCAACTAATGCTGAACGTGCATTTGCTTGGTTTATGCTAGCAGTAGGAAATGGTTATCAACCAATTTACCCTGCACTTGATAAGCACTTATCAGGCATTGGCCGTCGTAAGTTAATTGTACCGTTATATAAATCCCTTATCACTAACGGTAAAAAAGAGTGGGCACAAAGCGTGTACTTAAAAGCGCGCCCGGGTTATCACCCACTTGCACAAGGTACTATTGACGCATTATTTGAATAAATAGCGTTAACTAGAAACTAAAAAGGGCCAAATTTGGCCCTTTTGTTTTGCTATTTTTCTACTTTGTCACTTTTTCTAAAAAAGCCTTACGCTCTGCAGTTGTGGCTTGTTGCCACCAAAAATCAAGCATTTGCGGCGCACTTGGCATGCCTTTACCTGTAATGGGTGCTATCGGCTTTATTGGCTGACTAGGACGTGAAGGTCCTGCAGGCATTGTATTTTGCATTACCGGTTTATTGCTTGCTAGCTGCGTGTTAGAAATAACACTTAAAGGCTTAGCAACAGCGCTACTTTTTGCTTTTAAACTAACTTGTGGTGCTTCTGCAAATACTTTTGCAGATACTGCATTTTCAGCACGATTAAACACTAAGGTATAATCTTTACCTGCTTCAACAGTTACACTTACCCAAAATGGTTCCGACTCCACAACTTCATGCGTGTCATAATCATCTTCATATAAATCGGTATATTTTAGCCTAAGCTGGTAAGTTCCTGGCGCAAGCTCTACATCATCAATACGGCTAAACAAAGAGCTTTCTAACATTTTATCGCCCACTTGTAGTGGTACAATTTCTTCTGGAAAGTGAATGTTTTCAGCATTAGCCGAAAAACTAAGTAGTAATGCAACTGCACTACTTATTAAAATTGGTTTAAGCATATTAACTCCTTTATTTGATTTCAGTTTGACACTGCTTTGAAAGTTTGTCATTAGTGAGCTTAAAATTCATAACACTTAATTAGGAACACACTATGAGCCAAGAAACTATTTTTACCAAAATAATTAATCGTGAAATTCCGGCTGACATTGTCTACGAAGATGAAGACACCCTCGCATTTAAAGATATAAATCCACAAGCGCCATTTCATGTGTTAATTATCCCCAAAAAAGCAATTGCCACTATAAATGATATAAATCCTGAAAACTCACATTTAGTAGGCAATTTATACGTTGTTGCGGCAAAATTAGCTAAGCAACACAATTTTGCTGAGGACGGATACCGCGTGGTCATGAACTGTAACGAACATGGTGGACAAACCGTTTATCACATACATTTACATATGCTTGGCGGTAAAGAAATGGGATGGCCACCTTACCAAAATGTAAAAAAAGTAAATTAATTAAAAATTTTTATCTAACTATTCTGCTCAACCAATTAGTTACAAATGTTATGATTTTTCATGGTTATAAAGAATAAATAGTTACTTATTTGCAACATTTTATGTTTAAATAATCGTAAAATCGTATTTGTTATTGAGTGCTTCAGCGACTTTCTAATACAAAAGGTGCGGAAGTCGTGATAAACTTAAACAGTCAGCTTTATAAAAGAGTATAAAAACATGAGCAGTTCAGCCTTTTTGTTATTAGATCAAGAGCCAATTAACACTATTGGTATTAACGTTTTAGAACCTTTGTTAAAAACGCAAGGCCTTGACGTAACCACGGGTACTAATATTTTAGATATACCTGAAGGGACTCGACTTTTGTTTATCGAAACATCTAGCAAGGATGCATGGGGAAAACTAAAAGAACAACTAGTAAACCTACGTATTAAATGCGATATAATATTATTTAATCTAGACGAAAACCCTGAGCTTGCTAATCGTGCATTGTTGAGCGGTATTCGTGGCGTATTTTACACAACAGATAACGCCGATGTATTGATGAAAGGTATTCGCTTACTACTTGAAGATCAGCTTTGGTACCGTCGCGATATTATGTGTAATGCATTAAATCGTATGCTGCAATTTAATAAAGATGCGCTGCATAAACTAACCGAAGGCGATATTGAGCCTGTTAAACTTACTAAGCGAGAAAAAGCAATAATCTCACTAATGAGTAAAGGTTCGAAGAATAAAGAAATCGCAGAAGATTTAAGTATCAGTCCACACACAGTTAAAACACATTTATATAGCGCATTTAGAAAAACTAAATGTCGTAACCGTATTGAGCTCCTATCTTGGGCACAACAAAATATCCCTGATGAAATTCGTTAATCATATATTTAGTTTAAAATTAAAAACAGACACTTAGGTGTCTGTTTTTGTATGTGTTACACACTTATTGAATACCAATTTGCTTGCCTAAGTGATCTGTTTTGATAATTGGTATAAGTGTATACTTTTGATAATCTTAGTTTAAAACTACTTTGCTGGAATATTAATGCTCGACTCTTTCACTCTTTATTTTGCCAGCATCGCCATCATGGTTGTAATGACCTTACTTAACTTTTTAACATGGCGAACGAACAAACAAATATCGGGCACGCTGCTATACATTTTCTATCCCATATTGCTATTAGGCTCTGTTATTGGTTTTACGCTTGTTGGTGATACACATAACTTAGTAATTATTAGCGCTGCCAGTAGCATGATGTTTGCCGCATCAATAGTGCATTGTTTATCGCTCAGTCAGTTTTTAAATTATCACGGCATTGGTTTTAAATTACTTTGCTCAGTGACCGCTTTTTGCACTGTAATGCTTGGCTATTACACCTTTTTTGACCCATCTTTACACGAAAGAGTGATTGCATCCGATATACAGCACATAGCAGAAGCCGGCTTTTTACTCTTTATATTTATTAAGTACGCGCGCAAACCCTACCCTAATGGCAGCATTGTATACATAACCATTTTAACGCTTGTTGCTTTAAGCTTTATTGGCCGCTCGTTATTTATGGATAACATTGAACAAAAAAATCTTTTAGTAAACGGCTGGTTTAGCTCTTTATTATTTTTAAATGGCGTAATTGCACCCATGTTTTATGCTGCAGGTATGGCCTTATTATGTAATGAGCGCAGAGAGCAGCACCTCAATAAACTCGCCGATAAAGCACAAAAAGACTTAGAAATACGCGGGCTCTTTTTATCAACAATAAGCCACGAAATTCGCACCCCACTAAACGGTATTTTAGGCAGCGCCCAACTTGTTATGAACCAAACAAGTGATATCCGCAATAAAGCCTATTGCGAGGCGATTATAAATTCTGCCGAATCACTTAACTTGTTAGTAGATAAGGTCCTTGATTACGCGAGCCTAGATCAAAGTGACGAAGCGCTTTACGAAGAAGATGTAGAATTTAAAACATGGCTTAATAATTTATGTTTATTACTAAGCCCAATGGCCGAGCAAAAGCAGCTAAAATTTGAGCTTATCTATAATATTCCTGAGCAAGCCTGTTATTACTGCGACCAACAAAAACTTAGACAAATAATTATTAATTTAGTCGGTAACGCTATTAAATTTACAGATCACGGAACCGTTAAAATTCAGGTTGATTTAGTATTAGAAAAACAACTTGAGCACACGATAAAAATTAGTGTAAAAGATTCAGGGCCAGGTATAGAAAATGATGAGATAGCCTACTTAACAGAACCTTATGTACAAAGTAGTGCAGGCAAAGAGAAAGGCGGAACCGGCCTTGGTTTAGCTATTACTAGCCGCCTGCTTGAAAAACTCAGTAGCCGACTCGAAATAGCCAGCCAGCTTGGTACTGGTAGTGTATTTAGCTTTACCGTTACTTTTACTTTAGGTGAATTAAGCCTTGTAGAGCAGCGCCATCAAACTAAAGATTACTTAACAGGTCTTGATGTATTACTGGTTGAAGATTTAGATTTAAATCAAAAAATTGCTATAGAATTTATGGCCGACGATGAACACAAAATTAAGCTCGCAAAAGATGGAAAAAGCGCCATAGAGCTCATGCAAGCTCACCACTTCGATGTTGTTTTGCTTGATATGAACCTACCTGATTTAACAGGCCAAGAAGTACTTAAACGTCTAAAACGCATTGATCATAAAAATCAACGAACGCCAGTACTCGCATTTACTGCAAGCCTTAGCCCTGACGAAGTAAAAGAGTATTTAGAATTAGGAATAAAAGACATTGTAGGCAAGCCTATTAAGCACGAAAAGCTTCGCCAAGCACTTAGCGACTCTCAATCTAATCAAACTGCGAGCATTGCAGTAGAGCTTATTGATACCTTGTATGACAAAACAGCGGCCGAAACACTCACCAGCTCATTTAGTGAAGATGAAGTGTCTTCAATTTATAATGAGTTTGTGCTCTCGGCGCGCAACAAGCTAATTCGCTGTCAAAAGCTTATTGACCAACAACCAGAGCAATGCATTAAACTTTTACATCGCCAAGCAAGTACGGCTCTGCAATTAGGGTTTAACCGCTATGGTATTGAGCTTAAAAAAATAGAGCGTCGTTTACTTGATAAAAAGCCACATAACGACATGCTTGATGAAGCGTTAGATCTGTGGCAACGCAGCTTAGAGCAATATTTAAAGTTTGTGCGTGGGCAGTTAGAGTAATAGTGAATTAGCTTTAAAAAAGCTAATGATTAGCCTCTTCCATATTTATCATCAAATCGCTCTATATCGCTTTCATCAAGTACAGTACCGGTTTGCACTTCAATGACAATTAACGGCTCTTTTTGATTATTAGCCAAACTATGAATTTGCTTAGCCGCGATATAACACGATTGGTCGTGCGTTAGCGTATACGCTTGCTCATTAATACACACATCTGCAATACCCGAAACCACCACCCAATGCTCAGCGCGATGCTGATGGCGCTGCGTCGAAAGCTTAGCACCGCTGGTAACAGTAATTTTTTTAACTTTAAAGCCAGTGCCTTTAACCAAAGTACGGTAATTCCCCCACGGACGAAAAACCACTTGATGATGATTAAGTTTATCAGCCTGTGTTGTAGCAATTTTCTTAAGCAACAAAGGCAGAGAATCTAGCTCATTTTGGTTTGCAATTAACGTGGCATCATGAGTATGAATAATTGCTAAACTGCTTACTCCAAGCGTGGCAATAGTGTGTTCAGCCTCGTTAATAACTAAGTTATTAGTGCTTTTTTGAGCCATATAATTAGCATTTAAGCTATTACCGTTTTCATCTTTTTTTGTAAGCGCATCAAGGGATGAAAAACTACCTACATCACTCCATTTTAAATCAACAGGCATAACAACTACGTTATTACTGCGCTCTAAAATGGCGTAATCAATTGAATCGCTTGGGCAGTGTTCAAGCGCACTGTTGCTTGGGCGGGTAAACCCTAAATCTTTGGTAAATTGCGCCGCTGCAGCGACACTCGTTGCTATTTTTGGCGCAAACCGCTCGAGCTCTTTTAAATAGGCTGCAGGGGTAAATAAAAACATGCCGCTATTCCAGCTATAACCACCTTGAGCTAAATAGCGGTTCGCTGTATCTACGTCAGGCTTTTCTTTAAATTGTGCAACATCGTAACAACCTGTACCGGCAATAGCCGCGCCTTGTTTTATATAACCATAGCCAGTATGAGGCTCTGTAGGAGTAATAGAAAATGTCACTAGCTTTCCTTGCTCAGCAAGTTTTACAGCTTCAGGGAGCTTAGCCGTTAATACATCAAAGTTTTTAATATGATGATCGGCAGGCATCACTAATAGCGGGCCGGTAATCCCATTTTGCAGCGCATAGTGGGCGGCTAATGCGATGGCAGGCGCGGTATTTTTACCTTTAGGTTCGAGTAATAATGCAGTAGGAATTGAGCTTTCAGCCTGCTCGGCGGCAATAAATCGGTGCTGCTCGTTACACACTAAAATAGCATTATCAAACAACTCATTAGAAACACGCGCCAACGTACTTTGTAGCAATGACGTGTTTTCACTAAGTAGTGGTAAAAATTGTTTAGGCATTGCTTGGCGAGAAAGCGGCCACAAGCGAGAGCCTATGCCACCTGCTAAAATTACAGGAGTGATTAAAGTGTTCATAATGTACATTAGCCGCCAACAAAAATATCAGCGACTATTTTAACACTTTATTGGCTCTGCGCTAAATTAACGTGTTTATATTAATGTAAAAGAGTCTGCATCTAAATAGGCAGGAAACGCTGCTTTAAACTCATCCAGTGGCGCTTTTTCAAGCGTGATAGTAACTAGTTGCTCAGTGTTATCTTGCGCTTTAGTTAACGCATCGCCTTTGAAGTCGTATACTGCCGTACCGCCATTGTGCGCCACACCATTACCGTCGTCACCCACACGATTAACACCTACTACGTAACACAGGTTTTCCATTGCACGCGCCATAAGTAACGTATCCCAAATATGGCGGCGTACAGCCGGCCAATTTGCTACGTTTATCATTACATCGTAGTCGTTATTATTACGTTGAAATACCGGAAAGCGCAGGTCATAGCATACTTGCGGTAATAGTTTAAAACCATTGATTTCAAAAACTTTGCGCGCTTGCCCTGCTACAACATAATCGCCCTCGCTGCCTAAGCGAAATAAATGGCGCTTATCGTAATAACTCACCTCACCATCGGGTTTTACCCAATAAAACCGATTCGCTTTTTTATCGCCTTGTGCAACAAGTACCGAACCGGCAATAACCGCATTATGTTTATGAGCCTGCGCCTTTAACCACGTCAGTACTTTACCGTTTTCAGGCTCTGCACAATCTAAATTGATAGCAAAGCCAGTCGAGAATGTTTCGGGCAGTAAAATAAGATCGGGCTGATGCGTAATTGCTTCAAGCTGCTTATTAAACATGGCTAAATTAGCATCTTTATCAAGCCAATAAAGCGAGCTTTGCAATGCTGTAATGGTTAAAGTTGACATAATATTTGCGCAGCCTCTATGAGAGTGTTGTCGTTTTTAGCAAAGCATAAACGAATTACTTTGTCGGTTGGTGGATTTTGATAAAAAACACTTAACGGAATAGTCGCAACACCGGCTTGCTCAACTAACCAATGGCAAAATTCAACATCGTTTAAATCCGATACATCACTGTAATCTAATAATAAAAAGTAAGTGCCTTGGCTAGGTAAAATTTTAAAACGACTATTACTTAAATGGCTCGCTAATAAGTCGCGTTTTTGCTGATAAAACCCGCTTAGCTCATCTATATGCTCGCCTTGCTGCTCGAGCATATCGGCAAGCGCATGCTGTGCGGGGGTAAAACTTGAAAACGTAACGTACTGATGAATTTTTCTAAATTCGATAGCTAAATCTGCAGGTGCAATACAGTACCCCATTTTCCAGCCCGTGCTGTGAAACGTTTTACCAAAACTCGATACAACAAAGCTTTTGGTAAATAATTCATCATCGCGTAATACACTTAAATGCGGTTGTTCATCAAACGTAATGTGCTCATATACCTCATCGCTTATTACATACAGATTGTGAGTACCAACTAACTCTTTAAGCGCTTTTATATCTTGTGGTTGTAATATTTTACCGCTTGGGTTATGAGGCGTATTTATAATAATTGCACGGGTATTTTTAGTAATTGCTTGGCTTACTACTTGCCAATCAATAGTGTAATTTGGCGCACTTAAAGCAACGTGTACCGGCTTTCCACCAGCGAGTTCAATTGCCGGTTGGTAAGAGTCATATGCAGGGTCAAATACAATCACTTCATCACTTGGGCGCACAATTGTTTGAATAGCCACAAACAATGCCTCTGTTGCACCCGAAGTAACAGTCACTTGATCAGCTGCGTTTATATCAGCTGCATATTTGCGCTTTGCTAAATCAGCAATTTGTTGCTGTAATCGTGGTACACCACTTGAAGGTGAATATTGATTAACGCCCTGCTGCACATAATAATTTAACTGCTTTTTTAAAAGATCAGGAGCATCAAACTCAGGAAAGCCTTGAGAGAGATTAATTGCCGAAAAATCATTAGCCAACCTACTCATTTGGCTAAATATACTAACGCCTAAATTTGGTAATTTACTTTCAAACACGTGATGCCCTTAATGATGGTTTTGCGCTTAAAGCGATGCTATCATTGCTTAAAACAGAAGTATAGCCGTCTAAAAACAATTAACTTTACGCTCATTAGTGAGGAATGTATGCAAAACAATACCGCTATTTCACAACTTATTGAAGCCGGAAAATGGGTTAGCCAAAAAGGCTGGGTACCCGCAACAGGCGGAAACTTTTCAGCTCGTACTAGCACTGGCTTTGTTGTTACAGCAAGTGGGCACGATAAAGGCACACTGACGCAAGAGCATTTTTTGCAATTAGATCACCAAGGCGAGCGCCTAGCAGGAGCTGCAAAACCATCGGCAGAAACACAATTACACCTAAGTTTGTATCAGCTTATACCTGATGCGCAGTGTGTTTTGCATACTCACTCTGTAGCCGCTACCGTACTGTCGCAAATTACCCAAGGGCATCAGCTTGATTTAACAGACTATGAAATGCAAAAAGCACTGAGCGGCTTTACTTCGCATTTAGAAACGCTGAGCATTCCTATTTTCGATAACGATCAAGATATTGACCGATTAAGCCTACTGGTCAGTGACCATCATTTACACACGCCTATAGAGCATGGCGTACTGATACGTGGTCATGGTTTATATGCAGTAGGACGTAATATTGATGAAGTTCGCCGTCACCTAGAAGCCTTAGAGTTTTTATTTAGCTGCGAACTAGAGCGCCTAAAAATAATAGGCATTCAAGCGGGAGTAACTAAATGATTAAAGCCATTTTAACCGACATCGAAGGCACAATAACCCGTATCTCGTTTGTTAAAGAGGTGTTGTTTCCTTACGCAGCAAAACAGTTACCTACCTTTGTACGTGCCAATGCTAATAAGCCAGATGTAGCTGAGCAAATTAGTGCCGTAAAAGCCCTTATCGAAAAGCCAAACGCCGATATTGAAGAAGTCATTAGCACTTTACTTACCTGGATTGATGAAGATAAAAAAATCACTCCACTTAAGCAATTACAAGGCTTAATTTGGCAAACAGGGTATGAACACGGTGATTTTAAGGGTCATTTATACCCAGATGCATTTGATTTTTTACAAGCTCAGTACAACAACGATATAGCTTTATATGTGTACTCGTCAGGGTCAGTAAAAGCGCAGCAGCTACTTTTTAAATACAGTGATTATGGTGACATTCGCAGCTTGTTTACTGACTTTTTTGACACCAAAGTTGGCGCAAAACAAGAGCAAATGGCCTATAACACCATTGTGGAGCTGTTACCGTTTAAAGCAGCAGAAATACTCTTTTTAAGTGATGTAGCCGGCGAGCTTGATGCCGCGCAAGCTGCAGGCTTAAAAACACTACATTTAATTCGTGATGGGCAAGCAAGCACTAAAGCTCACCCTTATATTAATGACTTTAGCCAATTTAAATTGGAGCAATTAGTATGAGCCAATTAACAATATATGCTGACAACGATGCAAGCAAAGCACTTGTAAGCACATCAAATGCTGATGATATTGCAAAACAACTAGCTAAAGTAAACGTACGTTTTGAACAGTGGCAAGCAAATGCAGATATTAATGAGCACACCACCCACGAGCAAATTATTAGTGCGTACAAAAACGATATAGATCGGTTAAAAACCGAAAATGGCTATCAAACAGTAGACGTTATATCTCTAGCTAAAGGTAATCTTGGCGCATCAGAGCTGCGCAAAAAGTTTTTATTTGAACATACTCATAGTGAAGACGAAGTGCGTTTTTTTGTAAAAGGCCAAGGGCTATTTTGCCTGCATTTAGGCAATAAGGTTTACCAGGTACTTTGCCAACAAGGCGATTTAATTTCAGTGCCTGAACTTACCCCGCATTGGTTTGATATGGGAAGTGACCCTGAGTTTACTGCCATTCGCTTATTTAACAATACAGAGGGCTGGGTAGCAAAAAGCACTGACTCGTCTATTGCAGAGCAATTTCCGCTATTAACGTAAGTTATTCATTAAAAACCTTGGTCCACACTAATAAACATAACGTGGACCAAAAATATCGCGAAGTTACTTAAGCTTTATGAGATCGCCATTTTCAACCTGACTTTGGTTATACACACCAGTATCTAACACCCACCCTGTGACCAGTTTTGCCGGCGTTATATCAAATGCAGGGTTATATACATTAGCATTGATGGGAGCCCATAGAGCCTCGCCAAAGCTACCGCTAACTCCGCGCACTTCTTGAGGATTACGTTGCTCTATTTCTATATCATCACCACACGCGGTGTTGGTATCAAGCGTGGTAATAGGCGCAACTACATAAAATGGAATGTTATGAAAATACGCAAGTACGGCTAAATTATAGGTGCCCACTTTATTAGCAAAATCACCATTGGCAGCAATACGATCAGCCCCTACTACTATTTTATCTACCTTACCTGCAGCCATTAAACTTGCCGCCATATTATCGCAAATTAATGTGTACGGTATTTCCCAGCGCTCAAGCTCAAAGGCAGTTAAGCGGCCGCCTTGTAATAATGGTCGTGTTTCATCAACCCACACATGTACGTTGCCATGTTTTTGCTGCGCTTTGTAAATAACACCCAGTGCAGTACCAATACCAGCGGTTGCAAGCGCCCCTGTATTACAATGAGTTAATATGTTGTCGCCACTATTTATAAGCTCGGCACCACGATTTGCCATTCGTTCACACAGCTCAATATCTTCAATAAACAACCGCTCAGCAGTACTAATAATACCGGCAACATAATCGCTTTGCGTTAAAGCTTTTCGCAATGCCGCCATACAATGCATTAAATTAACCGCCGTTGGACGAGTGGCTTCTAGTTCATTGATTGCTTTTTCAAGCTCACTTTTCACTACCCCTTGCTCAGCTAAATACGCCACTAACAAGCTCGCGCCTAAACCAATAAGTGGAGCTCCACGCACTTTTAAGTTAATGATCAGCTCTTTCATGGTTTCTACATCATGGCACTGATGCCATACCTGCTGGTGAGGTAGTAAATATTGGTCGAGCACACTAAGCGACCCGTTTTCATATTTTAAACTGCTTGCGATTAAGTTTTGCATAATGCTTAAGGTATTAAAAATGCGTAATGTTATTTTACACCACTTTGAATAACTCTCAAGTTAGACTTGTAGACATCTAAACATTTAAAGGTATAGAATGCTTAGAAGCTGATTTTTGAGATTTAAACCATGACTAACTATGTTGCTTTTAATGCACAGCGCGCTATCGATTACGTATCGACATTAATTGAATCTAAACAATGTAATTTTTTCGATTCCGGACAAACCTTATCGGCATATGAGTTTGGTGATGGCAATCTTAATTTAGTATTTAGAATTACTGATGAGCAAAACAATAGTGTTATTTTAAAGCAAGCTCTGCCTTACGCGCGTTGCGTGGGTGAGTCGTGGCCATTAACACTTGATAGAGCCCGTATAGAAGCACAAGTTTTACTTAACCATGGTGCTATTTGCCCTACTTATACTGCTAAAGTTTTACATTATAGTGAAATACAAGCGCTGACTATTTTAGAAGATTTAGGTAATTTACAAATATTGCGTACTGCACAAAATAATGCAGAGCAATTCCCTAAATTGGCACAGCACGTAGCGACCTACTTAAGCCACACCGGCTTTTATAATTCAGATTTTTACTTAACCGCGCAAACTAAAAAAGCACTCGTTAGCCAATTTACTAATCCTGAGCTTTGCCAAATCACGGAAGACTTATTTTTTAGCGATCCGTACATTGAGCACGAACGCAATAACTACCCAAAGCAACTACAAAACGAAGTTGACGCAATACAAAAAAACAACGCATTGAAGTTAGAAATAGCAAAACTAAAAGCTAATTTTTTATCTAACCCGCAAACATTACTTCATGGTGATATGCACAGCGGTAGCATTTTTGTTGATTGTAATAATACAAAGATGATTGACCCGGAGTTTGGTTTTTTTGGGCCTATTGGGTTCGATATTGGCTCTTTTATTGGTAATTTACTATTGAATTACTGCGCGCAAGCAGGTCATATTGATGACTTTGTAGCACGTCGCAATTACCAAACACATTTACTTAGCTGTATCGTAGACACCTATAGTTTATTTGAGCAGCAATGGCTTGAATTAATACGCACTAAAACATTAGATGAATCATTAGCGCCAGTAGGTTATGCGCAATACTTTATGAAAAACGTATTGCAAGATGCTGTTGGTTACTGTGGTGCTGAGTTAATTAGGCGTACTATTGGGCTTGCGCACGTAAGCGATATAGATAGTATTAGTGATGACAATGCGCGCCTTACAGTGCAAAAACAAACATTAGCACTAGGCGAGCAACTTATTTTAAATGCACAAACATGCAACAACAAAGAAGCATTCTTTAGTTTATTAATAAGCCAATTAAACTAACAAGCATTAAAAAAGGCGCTATAAGCGCCTTCTAGTTAGTTAAAACTTACTTGTAGTTTTCATAAATTTTATCAAGCGGCTCTGAAAGCCCACTTTCTTGCACTATACGTACATGCTTACGAGCTAACTCACGTGCACTTGTTACACCGCATGAGTGAGCAATTAAACCGGCTCCGTAATGAATGTATTTATTATAGTTAGCTACTCGCTGCGCTTTATCAGCTACATTTAAGCCGCGTTGCAAACGCTCGTTATGCGTAGTGATCCCGGTTGGACAGGTATCTTTATTACATTGCATTGCCTGAATACAGCCCAGTGCAAACATATGACCACGAGCCGATACAACAAAATCAGCACCAAGCGCTAATGCCCATGCAACCTTTGAAGGAACGATTAATTTACCCGATGCAATAATTTTCACGCGATCTCGAAGCCCGTGCTTTTCAAGCATATTAACTACAAGCGGCAAGCTTTCGCGAAGAGGTAAACCCACCGAATCCATAAGCGGCTGCGGTGCAGCCCCCGTACCACCATCAGCACTATCAATTGTTATAAAATCAGGTGCCGACTCAATGCCACGATGATTTATTTCTGCAAATAACGTTTCTAACCAGGTGTAATCACCAATAACGGCTTTAAAGCCTGTTGGTTTTCCTGTGGCATTACGTACAGTGGCAATCATATCGAGAATATCAGCTGGGTTTTTAATTTCAGGGTGTCCATTTGGGCTAATCGAATCTTGCCCTTCTGGAATACCCCTAATTTTAGCTATTTCGGCGTTAACTTTGCGCCCTGGTAACATACCGCCTTTACCTGGTTTTGCACCTTGGCTCATTTTTAGCTCGAACATTTTGACTTGTTCGTGAGCTGCTATTTCTTTAAGTTTCTCGGTGCTTAAGTCTCCATGCTCGTCTCGAGCACCATATTTAGCTGTACCAATTTGAAATACCAGATCGGCGCCACCTTCAAGGTGGTAAGGGCTTAAGCCCCCTTCACCTGTGTTCATCCAGCAACCCGCTAATTTAGCACCTTTTGATAAAGCACGTACAGCGGGTTTTGATAACGCACCAAAGCTCATACCTGATACATTAAATAGCGAGTTGGTGGTGTAAGGTGTTTTACAGTATGGACCTAAAGTAACATTACTCGGGTCAAGTGCTTCTTCATCTAAAGTAGGAAACGCACAGTTCATAAACATAACTGTACCCGTTACTTCTAAGCTTTGCGTAGAGCCAAATGCCGCAGTACGGTCAACATCTTTTGCAGCGCGGTAAACCCAACTGCGCTCAGCGCGGTTAAATGGCATTTCTTCTCGATCGAGGGCAAAAAAGTATTGTCTGAAAAATTCACCTTGGCGTTCAAAAAAATATCGAAAGCGGCCAATTACTGGGTAGTTACGCCTAATAGCATGTTTTGTTTGTGTTATATCGCGAAAGTAAAAAATAATAACAGTAAGCACAATTAACCCAAGTGCGATAATAAAAATACTCGCAAATACGTCAATACTAAACATAATGAAATTGCTCATCTAAGGCCCCTTGATGGCTATATTTTTAAATAATACCTAATGCGTAGTATGTGAATATTTTGACGATTGGAGTCGCTAAAATAAACTACATTACTAGGTCTGTGGTATAAAAAAGGTGTTGCGGTCAAAATGACACAACACCTTTGTTTGTTCAAGGTTTATAAGCCCTACAAAGCTAATTTTGCAGCTTAGTTAACTCATTTTTTATATATAAACGTACCTGTGTTTCTAATACTGACAAGGGCACTGAACCATGGCGAAGAACCTGATGGTGAAATTCGCGAATATCAAAATTTGGTCCAAGCGCTTGCTCTGCTTCAACACGTAAACGTTTAATAGTTAACTCACCAATTTTGTATGACAGTGCCTGAGCTGGCCAAGATATATAACGGTCAGTTTCTGTTTTAACATTATGCAGCGAAAGCGCGGTGTTCTCGCTCATAAAGTTCATAGCTCGCTCGCGGCTCCAGCCATACATGTGCATCCCTGTATCAACAACCAAACGTGCTGCTCGCCACATTTCATAAGTTAAGCGACCAAAACGGCTATATGGGTCTTGATAAAAGCCTGCCTCTAAACCTAAATATTCAGAGTAAAGCCCCCAACCTTCGCCAAATGCCGAAAGGTAAGCATCACGACGATAGCTCGGCAAATTTTCAAGCTCTGCATTAAGTGATATTTGTAAATGATGACCTGGCACTGCTTCGTGCAACGTTAATGCTTCTAAAACATACAAAGGGCGCTTATCTAAAGCGTAAGTATTTACCCAGTAGTATCCAGCTTCATCATCTCGATTAGAGCCAGAATACCGACCTGTTGTGTATTTAGGGGCAATACTTGCGGGCACCGGTGCCACGCCATAAGGTTTGCGCGGTAAGGTATGAAATAACTTAGGCAGCTGTGCATCCATTTTTTTAGCAATGTAAGATGCTTCTTTCAAAAGTTGCTCAGGTGTTGTTGCGTAAAACTGTGGGTCGGTACGTAAAAAGTGAATAAACTCAGCAAATGAGCCTTTAAAACCAACTTCTTTTATTACAGCTTCCATTTCACCTCGAATGCGAGCAACTTCTTTTAAGCCTAGCTCGTGGATCTCTTTTGGTGTCATGTCGGTAGTGGTGTAATGCTTAGCACGGTTTTTATAAAAAGCTTTGCCATTAGGGGTTTCTGAAATACCAATACTTGTGCGGGCGCCCGGTTGGTATTGCTCAGTAAAAAACGTTAAGTAGCTTTTATATGCTGGTATTACTTTATTTTTTAAAACAACTTTAGCTCGCTGTTGAAGTGCATAAAAGTCACTCTCACTTAAACTGGCAGTGTTAGCTAAAAACGGTTTATAAAATTCTGATTGAGTTACATCATCAACTATATAAGTACTTATGGAGTCTTCGTATCCTTCTAAAACTGCTTTTGGTTGGGTGAGACCTGTTTCGAGCCCTTTTTTCATCCAATATATATTTTGCTCAAAAAAGCGGGGGATTTGTGCTAAACGTGCAAGGTATGTCTCTAAATCTTGCTCTTTTTTATATTGAGAACTGTTAACGATGTACGACAGACCGGAGTGAAAACCATACTCAGATGTAAGCGGCATGTAATGCGCATTAAACACATATTCGTCTACGCTATTTTGCACTTGGGCACGAATAATACTTAAGTTAATTTGATTTTCGTCACTAAGCTTAGTTGCATCTACGGCATCTAAGTCTGCTAATAATTGAGTATTACTTTTGTACTGCTCTGCTAGAAATTCTGGCGATAAATTGGCAAGTAAATAACCATCAACCCCTTTTGAACTGCTATAAGGGTTTATACTTTCTCTATATTGAACAATAGATTGTGCCACTTGAGTAAACTGCTCATTCGCGTTGGGTGTGGTTATTTGACATGCACTTAACGAACATAAAGCAGTTATGCCAAGAAGCGTTTGGCGAAGCGTTTTTGGTAAAAAAAGATTCATTATTATTTAACTTGATGATGCAATAGATTGCATAAAACTATCGTAGGCTAAAGAAATAGCAAGTAAATGAGACAAACTAGCATATTGAAATAATGCTACATACGTTAACAGAAGTAAAAACCAGCCGAATTGATGAGAAAAACAGCGATTGGGCTGCTAAAGTAAAATTTAAGTTCCCTAACTATCGTTTTTGCTTTTAAATAGCGCGGATAATGATTACTGTATAAAAAAATAATAAAAAGCTCGGACGCATAACCGCCTCATGGAATGAGATATTTTAAAATTTGTACTTATGCGTACTTAGTTGGTATTTAAAATGATGTTCCATGATTCCATGGCTATTGCACAAGAGAAGATGACTAAAGTGTGTGTGTTTTTAGAGCGCTATGCACTTTCTCCTACGCCGCTCAATTATCAAGTTGTTTATACCTATACTAGCCAAACTAACCTTGAGCTGAACAAAGCCTTAGACCGCGCTATTGCGGTTGAAGATAATATAGACAGTGTTTTAATTGAACAGCTCCATGCTGAATTTTTAAATACCGGTCACACAGAGCAAGTCAACATGATTCAAAATGTTGATGGTGTTATAAGTTCACTTTCTCAAAATTCTCAAGCTACTGAAAAACAGATAATTCGCTTTGCGGGTCAGGTGAGCGAATGCGTACATTCACTAGATGAGAACAACATAGAACAAAGCCGTCAAGCGCTTGAAGTACTTCATAATCAAACCGCCGAATTACTAAATCAACACAAGCAATTTAAGCAAGAACTAAGTAAAGCCAAACAACTACACGAAAAAACAAAAAAGCAGCTAAATCAACTTCGTAAACAACATATTATTGATAGCCAAACAGGGCTTTATAAACGCCATTATTTAACGCAACAAACTCAAGTATGGACTAATCAAAAAAAGTCTATTTGCGCCATTGCGATTCAAATAGATAACCTTGATCACTTTACTGAAAATTACGGTGATATAATTGGTGAAGTTATTTTGAATAAAGTAGCTAAACAAGTGCAAAAATATGTTTTTCAAAGTGGCTTGCCTGGCCGCACAGCTAAAGATCAATTTACTGTTTTACTCGCCGATATAGACCCAGAAACAGCCAATGTTATTGCTGAAAAAGTCCGAAATGGAGTCGAAAAGCTTCGCTTTGTTAGTTCAAAAACAGGGATTAAGTTACCTAGTATTGGCTTATCTCTAGGAATTGCTCAACATCTACAAGAAGATGATTTTAATCAGTTAGCTAAAAAAGCGTCTCATGCGGCTTTTAAAGCGCGGTCATTAGGGCAAAGTAGCTACACTGCGGGGCAATAAATTACCTGATAAATCATATTCAAATTGCACCTACTGCGTACAATAAAGTACACTAACCTCTATTGTCACGATAGAGATTAGTCATGAACGAAACCGAACAAAAGACCACGCATTTTGGTTATAAAACAGTAGCCGAGGGCGACAAAGCTTCTATGGTTGCTGATGTATTTCACTCAGTAGCTGCAAAATACGATGTAATGAATGATTTAATGTCTTTTGGTGTGCATCGTTTATGGAAACGTCAAACTATTGCAAGCTCAGGTGTTCGTAAAGGCCATCATGTACTCGATTTAGCCGGCGGCACTGGCGACTTAACGGCAAAATTTAGCCAATTAGTTGGCGAGACCGGTCAAGTTGTTTTGGGCGATATAAATTCATCTATGCTTAAGGTTGGTCGTGAAAAACTACACAATCTTGGCTTAGTAGGCAATATTGACTACGTACAAATGAATGCAGAAATGCTGCCATTTCCAGATAATAGCTTTGATGTGATCACTATTGCCTTTGGCTTACGTAACGTTACCGATAAAGACAAAGCATTACGCTCTATGTACCGTATTTTAAAGCCAGGTGGCAGATTACTTGTTTTAGAGTTTTCAAAACCAGAGCATGACGTACTTAGTAAAGCTTACGATTTTTACTCATTTAATTTATTGCCAACAATGGGTAAGCTAGTTGCTAACGACAGTGAATCGTACAAGTATTTAGCTGAGTCTATTCGTATGCATCCAGATCAAGACACATTAAAAGCGATGATGGAAGATGCGGGCTTTGAACAAACAACATACCAAAACCTCACAGGCGGAATTGTTGCACTGCATCGTGGTTTTAAATATTAAGGCTAGCAGTTATGGCGCTTGAAAAAATAACAAAAAGCAATAATGGTGCAATGTCATCTGAGTTTTTTATGTTACCCAATTTTGTACTTTCGCTTATTGAGCGTGTACTAAATCAAGCGCTTAGCCTTGACCCACAATTATCTCAAAAGCTAAACGCAGTTAAACATAAGCGCTTAGTGGTTGAAATAAGAGATTGGCAACAAAGCATCCAACTCGTTTATAGTGCTGATCAATTACACTTATACAGCGCTCAAAGCAATGAAAATGCAGATTGTATGATCAGCGCAGATATAGACACACTTTTAGCGCTCAAAAACCCTGCAATGCTTACCCAATTAATTCGCCAAGATAAGCTCGACTTACAAGGCGATTTAAATATTGCGCAAACTTATAGCAATGCATTTTCAGGTATTGATATTGATTGGCCTGAACAACTTTCTAAATACATTGGCGATGCCCCCGCTCAGCAGTTATACCTGCACTTAAAAGAACTAAAACAAAAGAGCAGCAAAACCAATACTAAAATAAGTACCATGCTTACAAGTTTATGCCAAGATGAGCTCGCAATTACTATTCATCCATTAGAACTTGAGCAATTTAAACAAAAAAATAGAGAACTCAAAGGACAAGTCGCTGCCGTTGAGCAACGCATTAATGCCCTCTTAAATTCTTTTTTACCTTCAAACACCCGCTAAGGATTTTTTGTGTCGACTGCACGTTTGTATAACATCACCAAAACGTTACTTAGCTATGGACTAGACGAGCTAATTCCAAAGCATAAAGTACCTTGGTTTGGTAAAGTAGCCCGTGGCAGTTTATTTTGGCTGCGTAATCAGCACAAAGAAAAACCGGCAGGGCTACGTTTACGTTTAGCATTGCAAGAGCTTGGTCCTGTTTGGATCAAATTTGGTCAAATGCTCTCTACTCGTCGTGATTTACTCCCTCATGATATCGCTTTAGAGCTTGCGTTTTTACAAGATCAAGTTCAACCATTTGAAGGCGAACTTGCACAAAGAATAATAGAAAAAGCGCTCGAAATTAACGATATAAGTGAATTATTTAGTGAGTTTTCACAAACTCCACTGGCCTCTGCATCTATAGCGCAAGTACATACAGCAAAACTGATTGATGAGCACAGTATTGAGCAAGATGTCGTAATTAAGGTTATTAGACCCAATATTTATGAGCAAATTAATGCCGATTTAGCGCTAATGGAAAAGCTCGCTAAGGTACTTGCAAAAGTCCATAACGAATCAAAACGTCTACGCCCGGTTGAAGTAGTTAAAGAATACAAAAAAACACTCCTAGACGAGCTCGATTTAATGCGAGAAGGTGCCAACGGCATTCAACTAAAACGCAATTTTGAAGGCTCTGATTCATTATATATCCCTGCAGTTTACAGTGATTACAGCCGTAGCAATGTGCTGGTGATGGAGCGTATTTACGGCATACCTGTCTCTGATACCGATGCACTTATGGCGCAAAACACTAATATGAAATTACTTGCTGAGCGTGGCGTTGAAGTATTTTTTACGCAGGTGTTTAGAGACAGTTTTTTTCATGCCGACATGCATCCGGGTAATATTTTCGTCTCTCGAGAGCACCCTGAAAACCCAATGTATATTGGTATTGATTGCGGTATTGTTGGTACGTTAAGCAAAGAAGATAAACGCTATTTAGCTGAAAACTTTATCGCCTTTTTTAATCGTGATTATCGCCAAGTTGCACAGCTACACGTTGATTCTGGTTGGGTACCACCAGATACTAGCATTGAAGAATTTGAATTTGCGATTCGCACAGTTTGCGAGCCTATATTTAATAAACCTTTGGCTGAAATTTCATTTGGGCACGTACTCGTAAATCTATTTAATACTGCACGTCGTTTTAACATGCAGGTACAGCCGCAATTAGTACTACTACAAAAAACTTTATTATACGTTGAAGGATTGGGGCGTCAGCTTTACCCACAACTCGACTTATGGAAAACAGCTAAGCCCTTTTTAGAAGACTGGGTAAAGCAACAAGTTGGACCGTTATCAGTACTGAAGCAAATGTATGCTAACTTACCATTTTGGGCTGAAAAAATGCCTGAGTTACCGGATCTAATTTATCAAAATTTAAAGCGTGCACCACACATTCAGCCTCAAGAACAAAAGGTCTCTCATAAACCTTTAATATTGAGTTTATTTGGTAGTGCTACAATGATTATGGCAACACTTTGTTATTTACAGCACGATTTAATAGCTGCAAGTCTTGCAATAAGCTTATCGGCTATTAGCTTTATAGCGGCATGGCGCAGCGCATAAACTGGGTGCTATTTGCGCTAGTGAGCGTATAATTAGTATTTAAAATAAACATTTAACCGTTTTATATATTGGAGAAAACCATGGGTTTTGGTGGTATTAGTATTTGGCAATTATTAATTGTTTTAGCGATCATAGTTTTACTTTTTGGCACAAAAAAACTACGCGGTATGGGTGGCGATATTGGGGGCGCTGTAAAGGGCTTCAAAAAAGCAATGTCGGATGATCAAATGAGCGAGAAAGAGAAATCCGAGCAAATTCAACAATCAGAAAAAAACACTGCTGACAACTCAACCGATACTGAAAAAAACAAAGATAACAATAAGGTTTAATTAGTATGGGCATGTGGGAACTTGTTGTTATTTTTATTGTTGGTTTAGTGGTGCTCGGCCCTGAGCGCTTACCTGTTGCGATTAGAACAGTGAGTAAATGGGTTAAAACCGCTAAATCACTTGCCAACTCAGTAAAAGCCGAAGTAAGTGAAGAGCTTCGCATTCATGAGCTGCACGAAAACCTTAAAAAAGCAGAACAGCAAGAATTAAAAGATTTAAGCCCTGAGTTACAAAGCTCACTAACAGAGCTACAAAAAGCGGCTGAATCAGTTACTCACAGCTACAAGAAACAACAATCTGATACATCAAATAACCAACAACTTGATGAGAAAAAGTGAAATTTATTTCTCACTTTGTGGTCAACTTACTACATGGTATAAAAAATAATGGCTGAGGAAGTAAAATCAGGGTTTGTAGCTCATTTAATTGAGTTGCGTGATCGGCTAATAAAAGCGCTATTGAGCATTTTTGTTATTTTTATTGCCATAGTATATTTTGCAAATGATATTTATGCTTTTGTTGCACAGCCGTTAGTCTCGCATTTGCCAAGTACGGCAACCATGATTGCAACCGATGTAACAGCTCCCTTTTTTGCACCTTTCAAACTTACTTTATTTGTCGCTTTATTTGCGTCGATTCCATGGATATTGCATCAAGTTTGGGGGTTTATAGCGCCGGGTTTATATCAGCACGAAAAGAAAATGCTCATGCCTATTCTCGCCTCAAGTATAATATTATTTTATGGCGGTATAGCCTTTTGTTACTTTGTAGTCCTGCCTATTATTTTAGGATTTTTTACAAGTACCGGTCCCGAAATGATGACCCTTGCACCTGACATAAGTAGTTATCTAGGATTTGTATTAAAGTTGTTTTTTGCATTTGGCGTCGCTTTCGAAATTCCAGTGGCTATTATGTTGCTATGCTGGAGTGGCGCAACAACAACAAAAAGCTTAAAAGAAAAGCGCCCTTATATCGTCGTGGGTGTTTTTGTAGTCGCGATGTTTTTAACACCGCCTGATGTATTATCACAAACATTGCTAGCATTTCCGATGCTTCTTCTGTTTGAACTAGGTCTAATTTTAGCAAAGTTTTATACCGCTAAACCACAAAAAGAATCTGAGGAATAAAATGAAAAAACAACTACTCTCACTATTGGTTTTATTAAGCGCACCGACTTTTGCTGCGCAAACAGAGTTTAATACTCAAGCGTTACAAGCATGTAGCTTTATCGAAAACGATTTTAACCGCTTACTTTGTTACGACAATACCATCGCGGGTAAGTCGCTGGTTAAGCCATCAGTAACAAAAACGCTCACACCACCAACAGCTAATAATGTACCTCAGGCAGTAGCCACAACACCAACAGAAGTGAAAAAAACAGCTGATGAGTTTGGGTTAGAGTACAAAAAATCACAGACAGAAAAAGACGCTGAAATTAAAGCGATGGTTGCTTCAGTTGAAGAAGCTGCTTACGGCGAGTTAATTATTTCGCTAGATAACGGTCAACAATGGCGTCAAATTGGCTCTGACAGCATGCGTTTGAAAAAGAACGATACGATTGTAATTAGCCGTGGTGTTTTTAACTCATTTTTACTTAAAATTGACGGTGAAAACCGCTCTATTCGCGTTAAACGTACTAAATAATGTCATATACGTTAATTGATGCTGGAGTTAACTTAACTAATCATCAATTTGATGAGCAGCATCACGATGTAATTACCCGTGCCAATGAAGCGGGTGTTACAAATATGCTTATTATTGGTTGTGATATTGCAAGCAGTCAGCAATCACTTGAACTTGCAACAAAGCATCTTCAATATTCTACGGCGGGTATCCACCCACATGATGCAAAATCAGCCACTAATGAACTAGAAGCACAACTAACTGTACTTGCAAATAGTAAGCATGTTATCGCTATTGGTGAATGTGGCCTTGATTATAACCGCGACTTTTCGCCTCGCGATGTACAGCGCAGTGTTTTTAGGCGCCAATTAGCACTTGCTGAAAAATTAGATTTACCTGTTTACTTGCATGAACGTGATGCAAGTGACGACATGTTAGGTATATTAAAAGAGTTTAATATTCGCGGTGTACTCCACTGCTTTACGGGTAACTCAGCAGCTCTAAAGCAATATTTAGATTTAGGTCTATATATTGGTATAACGGGTTGGGTATGTGATGAAAGGCGTGGAAAAGAGTTACAACAGCTAGTGCCTAGCATTCCTCTAGATCGATTATTAATAGAAACTGATGCACCATTTTTAATTCCACGAACAGTTAAGCCAAAACCTAAATCACGTAAAAATGAACCTGCCCTGCTTCCTTATATCTGTCAAACGGTTGCACAACTTTATAAAATAGATGAAGAAGTTGTGGCCCGTAAAACTACAGAAAACTTTCACCGTGTTTTTGGTTTAGAAGATCGTTAATGGCCTATGCAAAGGCACTTTTAAGCCTATTAGTATTCCTTTGCACTTTTTGCTCTTTCGCAAACCCAGTAATAATAAAACACGATTTTAACTCTCAAAACATTAATAACCTGTATTACTCTTTTGAACCAACGTCGCTATTAAGCGCACAACAAAGTAGCCATATACAGTGGCAAAAAAACACAGGAAAACCCCTTAATTTAGGACTAGAGCAGCGTCCTGTATGGATAAAATTTAAAATAAAAAACACACTTAGTTATAATACTGAGCAAATATTGTCACTAAACAATCCTTTGCTAAACGACGTTCAAGTATATCAATTACATAACTCGCAATTACTTTCTTATACTCAAATTGGTGATGCCTACCCCTTATATAAGCGCACAATTAAAAGTGAGTCTTTATTAGTTAAACTGCTCAGCCCTGCAAATAGCGAAACGCTTATTATAATGAAAGTGGCGAATAGTTCAGGCTTGCGAGTCCCTTTAACGCTGTGGCAACCAGAAGCTTATTTGGCACACAAAGGAAAACTCAATTTACTCTATGGCTTATTGATTGGTTTTATATTTTCTTTGGGTGTGAGTTGCATAGTTTTATATGGTTTTTCACGTAAAAGTTATTTTGTTTATGCTGGAGTTATATCTCTCACATTAGGCAGTGTATTAGCCTACCTTTGTGGTTTTGGCTTAAGGTACGTTCATCCTAATTTGCCTGCATTACAGCAAGTTATGATCCCTATATTACTTATGCTTATCACTTTAATGTTTTTGCCTTTGCAGAAGCAAGTTTGCCATCCCAGGCCCTCACTTCTGCTAACTATTCAAAAAGTTGTAGTTAACGCTTTAGCCATTTCGTTATTATTTATTTGGCTACTTCCAAACAACATAGTTTCATTATTTTGTTTAATCACTACTCCAATCGTTTTAGGCTTTTATATTGTAACTACGTTTATGTGCGTGCGTTTAGCGCCTTCTAAACCAAACAAAGCACTATTACTTGTATTGGTTTTTTTCTTGGTGGTAATGCTTTATTTTACTGTTGCAGTAATGGGCCTACACGCCTTTGACAGAAGTACGCTCGCATTTGTATTTGCATGCTTTTTTGGTTGCACTTTTTGCTTATGCTACAGCGTAATGAAGTTATTTATTTTACAACGCGATGAAGAAGTGATTGCCCAACAAACCTTGATTGCTGAAAACACAGCACAAGATACACTACTTAAAGAGCGCTTAAAATTACAAGAAAAAACTCGCCAAGAACTTGAATCTCAGGTGGACGAGCGCACCTTTGAATTACAAGTGACGCTTAGAGAGCTTGAAGAAAAAAACCGCTCACTTGAGTTACTAAATACTGAAGACGCATTGACTGGAATAAAAAACAGACGCTTTTTTGATAAAAAACTGGTAATGGAGCTTCGTCGCTCTCGTCGAGAACAAACGCCGCTTAGCATTGTTATGCTTGATATAGATCGATTTAAAAATATCAACGACACGTACGGCCATATCATTGGCGATCAAGTTATTAAAGCAGTGTCTGACCTTATAAAAGACCATTTAAAACGACCACTCGATGAAGTTGCCCGTTATGGCGGTGAAGAATTTGTTGTGCTATTACCTAATACCCCTAGTGAAGGCGCACAAGACATAGCTGAAAAAATACGAGCTGATATCTCAGTAAGTACAGTAACGGTTGCCAATAATGATATTCAATTTACTATTAGCGCTGGTGTATACACCAGCATTGCTGATGATGTTAGCAACCCTCAAATTTTTACTGAGTGCGCCGACAAAGCACTTTATTACGCAAAGCAGCATGGCCGTAATCAAGTAATCACTTTTCCATTACCACAGTAGGAGCATATTAATATGGCCCAATCAGGATTAGACCTTTTCCCATATACTCGCATGCGCAGAATGCGCCGCAGCGACTTTTCTCGCCGCTTAATGGCTGAAAACCAGCTTAGCGTAAATGATTTAATTTACCCTGTATTTGTACTTGATGGTAAAAATCGCCGCGAGGTAATTGAATCAATGCCTGGTATTGAGCGCCTATCAATTGATTTACTGCTTGTTGAAGCAAAAGAACTCGTTGAACTTGGCGTACCTGCCGTTGCTATTTTTCCGGTAACGCCTGCGGATAAAAAATCATTATTTGCCGAAGAAGCATATAACGATGATGGCTTAGCGCAACGTACCGTAAGAGCGTTAAAAGAAGCTTTTCCTGAGTTGGGTGTGATTACTGATGTAGCACTTGACCCTTTCACTACGCATGGCCAAGACGGTATTATTGATGATTCAGGTTATGTTATTAATGATGTCACTACTGAAATTTTAGTTAAACAAGCACTTTCCCATGCAGAAGCTGGTGCTGATGTTGTTGCCCCTTCTGATATGATGGATGGTCGTATTGGTGCTATTCGCGAAGCACTTGAAGCTGATGGGTTTATTCATACTCGAATTATGGCCTACTCTGCTAAATACGCATCTAGCTACTATGGCCCATTTAGAGATGCTGTAGGCTCTGCTGGTAACTTAAAAGGTGCTGATAAAAAAACTTACCAAATGGATCCAGCAAACTCTGATGAAGCAATACGTGAAGTCGCATTAGACTTACAAGAAGGCGCTGATATGGTTATGGTAAAGCCCGGTATGCCTTATTTAGATATTGTACGGCGTGTTAAAGACGAATTTGGTGTACCTACTTTCGCATATCAGGTAAGTGGCGAGTATGCAATGCACAAAGCAGCAATTGATAACGGTTGGTTAAGTGAAGAAGCAACAATAATGGAATCTTTACTTGCATTTAAGCGTGCAGGTGCCGATGGAATATTAACCTACTTTGCTAAGCAAGCCGCAAAATATCTAGCTAAAAAGTAATTTTTTATTAAAAGGCGGTTAAACCGCCTTTTATTTACATTTGTTTACATTTTTGTATTATTTCCGTCATATTTATTCTCTAAACTGGTGTCCCATTTTGGGATTAATACACGGGAAAAATAAAAAAATGTTTAAAACAAAAATAACACCACTCGCACTTGTTATAGCAAGTCTCAGTGCACCAGCATCCGCTGATCTAATCATTTCAGAATATATAGAGGGAAGCAGTAATAATAAAGCAATTGAGCTTTATAATAATGCTGATACGGAGCTTTCTCTTGATCAATACTCACTAAGTTTGTATGTAAATGGCAAAGCTACAATTCAATCAACTCTTGATTTGTCTGGTACTTTGGCAGCTAACAGTACCTTTGTTATCGTTCATTCAAGTTCAAATGATGCACTAAAAGAAAAAGCCGATTTAGAACATAGTGTTGCTAGCTTTAATGGTGATGATGCATTAGTCCTAATGCAAGGTAGTACCGTAGTCGATAGCTTCGGCCAGCGCGGTGTAGATCCCGGTTCGTTTTGGTCTGAAGGCGCAGTACAAACACAAAATAAAACACTTCGTAGAAAAGATAGTATTACCGCAGGTAGAACAACACCTGACGCAGAGTTCAACCCAAGTGAAGAATGGGTACAGTTCGATCAAGATGATTTTGATGGCTTAGGTTCACATGCAGGTAATGGTGGAACAACACCTGAACCAATTCCAGAACCAGAGCCACTTGAACCACTAGTTTGTGGTGCAGAAAAAACACCAATAAATGCTATTCAAGGTGACGGCTCTGCTAGCCCACTTGTAGGTACATTAGTAGAACTTGAAGGTGTTGTAAGCGCCGATTTTCAAGGTGATGAACAATTAAAAGGCTTTTTTGTTAACTCACTGGCTGCTGATATAGATGCAAATCCACTTACCTCTGAAGGTGTATTTGTATATTTTGCAGATACTGACGTGAATGTAGGCGACCATGTACGTGTACAAGGTACTGTTGAAGAATATTTTGATGCAACACAAATTGGCAGTGTTAGCCAAGTTGCGGTGTGTGGCACTGGTTTAGCTGCAGCAGCTACAAAAATCACTTTACCTTTAGCTAATACAACTGATTTAGAAGCTTTTGAAGGTATGTTAGTTACATTAGAGCAACCATTAGTAGTGACTAATAACTTTGGTCTTGGTCGATATGGTGAAGTTGAATTAGCAACAGAGCGCTTGTACCAAGGTACCCAGGTTGCATTACCTGGCGATGCTGCTAATGCAGTTGAAACTGAAAATCTACTTAAAAAGATTTTAATAGATGATGGCTCTACAGTACAAAACTTAGACCCTACAGCTTATCCAACTCCAGGCTTATCGGCAGAAAATACTTTACGAACTGGCGATACTGTTAATACTGTTACAGGGGCACTTGCTTATAGCTTCGGTCTTTACCGAATTCACCCAACTTTAGCGCCTTCGTTTATTGCAACAAATGCACGTGAAGATGCGCCTGAACTTAATGCTGAAGCAGATTTACGTGTAGCTAGCTTTAACGTACTTAATTACTTCAATGGTGATGGCCAAGGCGGAGGGTTCCCTACATCTCGAGGTGCAGATACTGAAGCTGAATTTATTCGTCAAGAAGCTAAAATTGTAAGTGCTATTAGCGCTATTGAGGCCGATGTTGTTGGTTTAATGGAAATTGAGAATGATGGCTTTGGCGAATTTAGTGCAATTGCTAGCTTAGTAGATGCATTAAATGATGCAGATAGTGCTAACAACTATGCATTTGTTGATTTTAACGTAGATCAAATTGGTACCGATGCAATTACTACCGCACTTATCTATCGTGCTAACAAAGTCGAAGAAGTAGGCACTGCTGCCATTACAACTGAGGCTCCATTTGATTTTAGTAACCGTGCTCCAATTGCACAAAGCTTTAAATCAATAGAAACTGATGAAGTATTTACTGTTGCTGTGTCACATCTTAAATCTAAAAGCTGTGGTAGTGCTTCTGGAAATAATGCAGATTTAGGTGATGGCCAAGGCTGTTGGAATGAAATACGCACGCAAGGTGCTAATGCATTCGCAGATTGGCTTGATAGCAAACCAACCGGTGTTGATGACGAAGATACTATTTTAGTCGGCGATATGAATGCTTACGCAATGGAAGATCCAATACGTGCATTTGCTGATAAAGGCTACAAAAATGTAGTTGCTGAAATTGATGGTGATACACTTGGTTATTCTTATAGCTTTTCTGGTCGTGCAGGAAGTTTAGACCATGCAGTAGCCACACAATCATTACTTAGCAAAGTTGTCGCTGCAACAGATTGGCATATCAACGCAGATGAACCTATTTCACTTGATTACAATGTAGAGTTTAAAAGCGAAGGTCAACAATCTAGCTTGTACTCTGAAAGTGCATACCGTGCATCAGACCATGACCCTGTGATCATTGATATTAAATCTGAAATTACTTTAACGCCTGAAGAGCAGACACCTGTAATTGCAGCTGATCAAGTTTTTGCAATTGATGAAAACAGCCCAATTGGTACAATTATCGGCACGCTCGATTTTAGTGATCCAAATGCCGATGAATCACCTGTTGTTAAATTTATTACATCTGATAATGACAGCGTTTCTATTAACAATGAGGGGCAGTTAATTGTTGCTGGAGAGATTGATTACGAATTCGAAAATCGTATTACTTTAACAGTACAAGCTCAAGATAGTGCTGGTAACTTATCAAACATTGAAAAAGTAGCCGTTAAGGTAAATAACTTACGCTCAGATGATGACAATGATGCAGGTTCATTACTATGGTTATCACTTCTTTTAGCACCACTATCAATAGTGCGTCGATTTAAAAAGAAATAATTAAGTAAAATCTAAACATATAAAAAGCCGCTTTTGCGGCTTTTTTTATTTTATACAAATGTAATTCAGACAAGCTTCATTAAACTCCCCGTAATATGTTCATACGATTAGTGAGTCTTCTAGTAATTAATCAGTAACAACTATATAAGATTGAGTGAATTTTACACAGCAAAAACCTCAGTGAGTTACGTATATTGGTTTTTCCTATTGAAAAATATGAACTTTTATAAAGGTTCACATTTTGCTTTAAGTAAATTAGAAGATACTTACAAAACAAATCAATATTTACCCTAAACGTAAAAATAAGTCGTGTTTTTATAAAGGAATGAGAATGAAACAACTAACCCAAAACTTGCCTAAATGGCAAAAAAAGTCAGCACCACTACTGGGTCTACTTATTATTTTTTCGACTTGGGGCAATAGCAACCAAGCGATTGCTGCAACTGTTGATGTAGCAATTCCACAAAGTAGCTTATTTGATGTAATTAGCGCTCGCGCTAAAAAGTTAGCAAGCGAAGAATATGTGGCACCTAAAAACATCGAGCTTGAAGCGCTAAATAATATTGATTATCAAGACTACCGTTCAATTCGATTTAAAAAAGACAAAGCGGTGTGGAAAGATGAAGGCCTGTACGAGCTGCAATTATTCCACCCTGGTTTTTTATATAAAACACCTGTAACAATAAATACTGTTGATAGCGACTCTAAACGTAGCCGCTTACCTTTCAGCACCGACTTTTACCAATACGATGGCACTGCTGCACCACTACAAGAAGAAATAGCTAAAAGTGTGGCGGGCACTCAACTAGGCCATGCTGGATTTCGCTTACATTACCCAATAAATACTAACGAGTATAAAGACGAAGTAATGGTATTTCAGGGAGCATCGTATTTTAGAGTCGTTGGCCCTCAACAAGTTTATGGCTTATCAGCAAGAGGCCTTGCCATTGATACTGCTGAGAATTCGGGTGAAGAATTTCCAATGTTCAAAGAGTTTTGGTTAGTTAAACCAAAGCCAGAGCAAACACAAATCACCATTTTTGCATTGTTGGATAGTCCATCTATTTCTGGTGCGTACAAATTTAGCGTCGACCCTACAACTAATATGCTAGTTGATGTTGATATGCAGATTTTTGCGCGTAAAGATATTAAAAAACTAGGTGTAGCACCATTAACGAGTATGTTTTATCACGGCGAAAACAGCACCAAATTTTTTGATGACTATCGCCCTGAAGTTCATGACTCGGACGGCCTATTAACTCAATCTGCTGATGACAAGTGGGTATGGCGTCCTCTTAACAACCCATCACAACTCAGCGTTACTTCATTTTCGTACAATAACCCAAAAGGTTTTGGGTTAGCTCAACGAGACCGAGACTTTAATAACTATCTAGACACAGAAGCACATTACCACGACCGCCCTAGCCTATGGATTGAACCACAAGGTGAGTGGGGAAATGGTCGTGTAGAGCTTGTAGAAATACCGACTGATACAGAAACTAACGACAATATCGTAAGTTACTGGGTGCCAGAAAAACCAATGAAGGCCGGAGATTCATTAAAATTAAGCTACAAAATGACGACCTTTAATTCAGTTTTAACTCAGCACGAGAAAGCACGTGTACTACGTACAAGAATTGGTAGCGCCGCTTTACCTGGTGAGGACAACCCACCACCAAAAAGCCACCGCCAATTTACTGTTGATTTTACTGGATCAGAAATAAATCAACTGTCTAAACAGTTAAAACTAGATGCCGACATTCAACTTACAACAGGCGAAGTAACCGACGTGAATGTACAAAAACTTCCGGATTCACGTGGATGGCGTGTAGCCTTTAAAATTGCACCACAGGACGATCAACCCGTTGATATGCGTTTATCGTTAAAACTACGTGACAAAGAAATTAGCGAGGTATGGAGCTATGTTTGGTACCCAAATGACATCAAGTAATAAAGGTAGGGGCACTCCAATGCCATTCAAAACACTAAGAGTATGGCTATTTGCCATTGCGGCACTTGGCACATCAGGCTACGGCATATCTATTATGTTTGAGATTTTAAGCTCAAACGGTATGACATTACTTGAGTATGCCCTTTTAGTATTATTCTCAATCACATTTGCTTGGATTGTAACGGCTTTTTGTAGTGGCACAATCGGCTTTGTACTACAGTTGTTTCGAATTGACCCGCTTACGTTAAAACGTATTAAACCAATTAAGTTCAATAACGAGGCAATTAACGCTCAGAAAACCGCCGTTGTAATGCCTATTTATAACGAAGATACCCACCGTGTTATCGCGGGCTTTGAAGTAAGTCTACAATCGTTAAAAGAAACTGGTCAGCTTGATAATTTTGATTTTTATTTATTAAGCGATACACAAGACCCTCAAATAGTTAAAAACGAGCTAAGTGCATGGCATGCATTGTGCGAACGTTTAGGGGATACAGCAAAGCATGTTTTTTATCGTCGTCGCGAAGATAACAAACACCGCAAAGTAGGTAACCTAACCGACTTTTGTGAGCGCTGGGGAAGTAATTACGACCATATGATTGTGCTTGATGCAGATAGCGTAATGACCGGTAAATGTATGTTAGAACTTACTACAAGCATGCTAAACAACCCACAAGCAGGCCTGATCCAAACGATTCCAATACCTGTTCGTCAAGATACCTTTTTTGGTCGTTTTTTACAGTTTGCGTCAGTGCTATATAGCCCAATGCTCGCTACTGGCTCAGCATTTTGGCAAACAGATAAAGCCAATTACTGGGGTCATAATGCAATCATTAGAGTTGAAGCATTTATAACGTGCTGTGGCTTGCCAACACTTAAAGGTAACGCACCCTTTGGCGGTGAGATTTTAAGTCATGACTTTGTAGAAGCATCACTACTTCATAGTGCAGGTTGGGATGTACTATTACTATCAGATATTGAAGGCAGCTACGAAGAAGTACCAAGTAATATTCTCGATTATGCTGTACGCGATAGACGCTGGGTACAGGGTAATATTCAGCACTTAGGTTTACTATCGTCATCTAAATTAAAATTAATGAGTAAGCTGCACTTTCTATTAGGTGCAACAGCCTATATTTCATCACTAATTTGGCTCTCAATGCTAGCGCTAAGTACTATTGATGCAGTAACGCGCGCATTAAATAGTGATGTGTACTTTAATCGTGTTTATCAATTATTTCCTACATGGCAAATAGCTAAAACCGATCTTATTGATTCACTCTTGTATTTAACTATTGTTATTTTATTAATGCCTAAATTAATGGGCGTAATAGTCACCCTAATACATAGAAACAAACGCTTTGGTGGTTCAATTAAGCTCATACTAGGTTCAATTATTGAAACTGTATTTGCTATTATTGTTGCGCCATTAATGATGGTATTTCATGCTTACTTTGTACTTTGCGTATTTTTAGGTAAAAAAGTGAAGTGGGATGCACAACCGCGCGAAGGTCGTATGGTTCCGTGGAAAGAAGCGTTTGGTTATACGTTATTCTCTACTATTGTGGCTATAGCATGGGGTAGCACAGCCTACTACTTCACACCTGTATTCTTTTGGTGGCTATCACCTATATTATTAGGCTTAGTATTAGGTGCTCCAATTATCCGTTATACCAGTAGTATCAAACTCGGCGTACAGCTAAGAAAGTTAGGTATATTTATTTGCCCTAGTGAAGTTGATAACGACTCAACTCTAGAGGCGCTTAAAGTACATCTAAAAGAGATTTCCGTGCCAGAGGAAGGAACTTACCCACAAACAACTCCGGCACTGCCACAAGAGCATATGGTATCAATGCCTATACAATCTTTTAAAAAGCCACGCAGGCTAAAGATGAAAGCGCTAAAAGCTAAGGCTATAAAAAAGTTTAATTAGCGCGTTATAAAATAAAAACAAAAAAGGAGCAATTAATTGCTCCTTTTTTCTATCTTAATTAAAAAATCATGCGCTGCATTTGCCGCTAATATTTTCTATTTTTCTAGCTAACTTATTACAGTACATTTTAGAAATAGCTGATTGCGTTTCATCATCAAGCTGCCAGTTATAAAAATGAAAAACCTCGCCATTCTCCAGTTCTACTTAAAAATAGTGAAAAGAAAAAACGAGCTAAATGATACAACAGTAATTTCCTCACTATTGATATAACGCTCTGTGCATAGACGTGTATAACAAATCCCTGCTTTGTAACAATATAAAAAAGAGTAGTTATAAAAAATAAAACCAAATTATAGGCAATAAAAAACCCGCAACATATGCGGGTTTTTTTAAAGAGTTAAAGAGCTAATTACTTAGCAGCTTTTTTCTCTTTTTCTGCAGCGATTACTGTGTCAGCTACGTTTTGTGGACATGGTGCGTAGTGTGAGAACTCCATAGAGAACTGACCACGACCAGATGTCATTGTACGTAGTGAACCAATGTAACCGAACATTTCTGATAACGGAACGTCAGCTTTAATGCGAACGCCAGTTAAACCAGCTTCTTGGTCGCTTAGCATACCACGACGACGGTTAAGGTCACCGATTACGTCACCAACGTGATCTTCTGGAGTGAACACGTCAACTTTCATGATTGGCTCAAGAAGTTGTGCGCCCGCTTTAGGGATCGATTGGCGGAAAGCACCTTTAGCAGCGATTTCGAACGCGATTGCAGATGAATCCACGGCATGGAAACCACCGTCAAAAAGTTCAACTTCAACGTCTAATACTGGGAAGCCAGCTAGAACACCTTCGCCCATCATTGACTTAAAGCCTTTCTCAACTGCAGGCCAGAATTCTTTAGGTACGTTACCACCAACAACTGATGATTTAAACGTGAAGCCTGAAGCAACTTCGCCTGGCTTGATGCGGTAGTCGATTTTACCGAACTGACCAGAACCACCAGATTGTTTCTTATGCGTGTAGCTATCTTCGATTTCACGAGTGATAGTTTCACGGTAAGCAACCTGTGGTTGACCAACGATAAGGTCTACACCGTAAGTACGCTTAAGGATATCAACTTTGATATCTAAGTGAAGCTCACCCATACCTTTAAGGATAGTTTCGCCTGAATCTTCATCAGTCTCAACTTGGAAAGATGGATCTTCTGCAACCATTTTACCGATAGCAACACCCATTTTCTCATTACCGCCTTTATCTTTAGGCTGTACAGCAATCGAGATTACTGGAGTTGGGAATACCATTGGCTCAAGTGTTACTGGGTGCTTAGGATCACATAGAGTGTGACCAGTTTGCACATTTTTCATGCCTACGATAGCAATGATGTCACCAGCTTGTGCGCTAGTTAATTCGTTACGGTCATCTGCTTGCATCTCAACCATACGGCCAACACGCTCAGTTTTACCAGTAAACGCATTAAGGATAGTGTCACCCTTATTAAGCTTACCTGAGTAGATACGTACGAAAGTTAATGCACCAAAACGGTCATCCATTATCTTAAATGCTAGCGCCTTGAAAGGTTCGTCAGCAGATACGATTGCGAATTCGCCATTTTCGTTACCTTCTTCATCCATAAGAGGTTGAGGATCAACTTCTGTTGGAGCAGGTAAGTAGTCAACAACAGCATCAAGGATTAGTTGCATGCCTTTGTTTTTGAAAGCAGAACCACAGAACGTAGGGAAGAAAGCAAGGTCACGAGTACCTTTACGGATACAACGCTTGATATCTTCGATAGAAGGTACTTCACCTTCCATGTACGCTTCCATAAGATCATCGTCTTGCTCTACAGCAGTTTCGATAAGCATTTCATGGTATTCATCAGTTTTTTCTACCATGTCTGCAGGAACGTCAGTGATTTCGTAGTTTTCTGGAAGACCAGTGTCATCCCATACGTACGCTTTTTTAGTTAAAACATCTACAACACCAACAAACTCATCTTCGATACCGATTGGTAAAGTCATGATTAGTGGAGTTGCGCCAAGTACTTTACGTACTTGCTCAGTTACACGGTAAAAATCAGCACCCATACGGTCTAATTTATTTACAAAGATAATACGTGCAACTTCTGATTCGTTAGCATAGCGCCAGTTAGTTTCTGATTGTGGTTCAACACCACCAGAACCACAGAATACACCAACACCGCCATCTAATACTTTAAGTGAACGGTATACTTCAACTGTGAAGTCAACGTGTCCAGGAGTATCGATAACGTTAAAACGGTGATCTTTCCAGAAACAGCTTACAGCCGCAGACTGGATAGTAATACCGCGCTCAGCTTCTTGTTCCATGAAGTCAGTAGTAGATTCACCATCATGAACCTCACCTGTTTTATGGATTTGACCAGTAAGCTTTAGGATACGCTCAGTAGTCGTGGTTTTACCCGCATCAACGTGCGCGAAAATACCAATGTTTCTGTACTTCGATAAATCTGCCATTAATTTTACTCTTAATAAAGTCGATAAATTATTCGGCAGGAGTATAACATCACTTAATGCGAACATCACCATACAAGCCGCTTAAAATGCAATCAATTCAACATATTTTTTTTATCGTCAGAATCTATTAAATATCAAACATAACAAAAAAATCGCAAGACATTGAAATTAATAGCGTTTAATACTTAAGTTTCAGATACACCAAGTTACTTCGCTATTTTATAGCAACGTTCAGGACGGCCAATACTGCCATAACTTTGATCCGCTGTTAACTTACCTGATTCAAGCAAATACTCTAAGTAACGGCGTGCTGTAGAGCGACTCACACCGACCAAATCGCCCATTTGCTGAGCAGTAAATGCAGTGGTTGCGTGCTCTACAAAAGCATCATGTATTTTTTGCAGGGTAAGTTGGTCGACCCCTTTTGGTAAACGATTAGAAATATTGGTTTGCTGCTTTGAGCCAAATAACGTATCAACCATTGACTGCGTTACTTCACTTGCATCAGAAAAACATTGCTGCCGTGATTCAAAACGTGCAAGTGCTTGATCTAGTCGGTTTAACATTAATGGCTTAACTAAAAAGTCGCATGCGCCTAACTGCATTGCTTTTTCAAGGGTTTCAACCTCTTTTGCAGCCGTGAGCAGCATAACTTCACTTTTAATTGTTCGTCGTCGTAAATCAGTTAACAAATCTAAGCCATTACCATCAGGCAGGTGTATATCGAGTAAAATTAAATCAGGTTCAATTGCATGCAGCAAAGCTGTTGCCGTGCTTAAATTACCTGCAATGCCCACTACCTGATACTGTGCTTGCCTTAAACTTTGCTTTGGCGTTTGATTGCCTGCAATACCATTTGGTAATAACAAGTACTGCGCTAAAAGCTGTGCTACCTCTACTTCGTCTTCAATTATTACTACTGAATACGTCATGTTTAATGCTCTTATTATTTTGGAATATAAACACTTAGTCTTGCACCAAGTAGGTCTGACTCACCAATTTCTAACGTACCGCCGCATGAGTCTAAATTTGTTTTTACCAAATACAAACCAATACCATGCTCTGCCCCAGATTTAGAACTGTACTGAGGTGTAAAAATAACATCATGGTCAGAACCTAACCCAAAGCCTGTGTCTTCTACATCAAATAAGAGAGTTTTACTGGTTTCATCAACGGTTACGCGTACTTTTGCAGAGCGAGAGCCTGATGCCCTAACAGCAGCCTCAATCGCATTATCAATAAGATTTCCTAAAATAGATATAACCCGTTCTAGCATTTCTTTACGTGCGATAACACCAAGCAAGCTGTCAGGGTTTAGCTCAAGCGCAACATTTAATTCTCGTGCTTTATGGTATTTACCTACCAATAAACCAGCAAGCACTGGGTCTTGTATGCGATCTAACAAGTTATGAATTTGTGCCTGAGAGCCTTGGCTTTCTTGTCCTATTATTTCTATAGCTTGTTCATTTTTTCCCATTTGCACTAACGCCCCAATTAGATTGAGCTTATTAGAGTAGTCATGAGTTTGTACTCTTAAAAGCTCTGCAAAAGCCTGAACTTTAGTTAGTTGTTGGCTTAAATACTCAAGTTCATCAGAGGGGCGCATACTCAGTAAAATGCCATCAGCCTGCCCTTGCACCTGCAAAGAAAATCTCGATAAAATAAGGCGTTTATCAGCGGCAAATAATTCAAATCCTACTATTTTACGTCGCTGATTACGCAATAAAAACTTAGCGTGCTTGGGTAATAAATCTTCCAAGGAAAGATTGTTATGGACTATAGATGTCGGTTTATCGAGGATTTCGCATGCACGCTGATTTAGCTTTCGGACTTTACCATCAGGGTCCAGGGCAATAATGCCACTACGAACAGTATTTAAAATAGCATCTTGCTCTGAAAATAACCTTGCTATTTCATCAGGTTGCAAGCCAAATATCGCATTACGTACTCGCTGCCCAATATAGACAGCCGCTACAATACTTAAGCCAACAAGCAGCAGCCCCCAGATAAGTATCTCAGCACTGCGTGATAAAATCAGAGGGTTAATAGATTGCACCAAAAAGCCAACAGATACTAATCCTATAATTTCATTATTAACATTATATACAGGTACTTTTCCGCGAATAGACTCCCCCATACTGCCATGCGCAACCGATATGTAGCGCTCGCCTTTGAGGGCATTTTGGCTATCGCCTCCAACCATAGGCTTGCCAATTTTATGCTCATCAGGGTGAATAATACGCAGTGCATTAATATCGCCAACCACAATAAAGTCAGCACCAGTGAGCTCTGTGAGAGTCTCTATCTGCGAGTTCAACGCTGCTAAGTCGACTTTAATCTCTAACGCATTTATTACATCTGTACGTGTTGCAATACTATTGGCTACAGCAAGTGCTTTATCACCTATGTGATTGTGTAAACTTTGCGCTGTAAGCTGATACACCAACGCCCCAAACAATATTGCTTGTAAAACACATAGCCCTGTTACCCAAATAATTAAACGTGTTTCTAATCGTTTAGGTTTTTTAACCATGCTTTGCAATGGGTTTAGCTTGTTGGTGTTGATCATTTATCTCTCTATTGAACTTGTTCTTGCTGTAACTTAGACGCTGTTTTATCCGCTCGACGCTGCTTTAAATAATCCTTTAAAGGAAACAACAGCACTAAAATAGAAAGTATAAAAATACTTAACGTGAGTGGTCTGTCCCATAAAAAGCTTAAAGAACCATCCGAAATCATCATTGAGCGACGGAAGTTTCGCTCGATCATGTCTCCTAAAATAAAGCCAAGTAACAACGGTGCCATTGGAAAGGCCAGTAGACGCAATATTAACGCAACCAAAGCAACGCCAACCATCATAAATAAGTCGAATGTGTTAAACGACACCAAGTACACACCAATTAAGCTAAAGAACAATATCATCACGGTGAGTACCGACTTTGGCATTGCCAATACTTTTGCAAAATAAGGAATGAGTGGCAGGTTTAAAATTAATAAAACAATGTTGCCAAAATACATACTTACAATTACAGACCAAAACACGCTAGGGTTTTCTTGCATAAGCATCGGGCCAGGCTGAATGCCATAAGCGATTAATGCTCCAAGCATAATTGCCGTAGTACCAGAACCAGGAATACCCAATGTTAGTAAAGGAACAAACGAGCCTGTGCACGCAGCATTATTTGCAGACTCAGGAGCAGCTAAACCACGTAAAGAGCCTTTGCCAAATTTTTCCTTTAGGCCTTTAGGTGCTAAATTTCGCTCTGTTGCATAAGCCATAAAACTAGCGATAGTAGCTCCAGCTCCAGGTAAAACACCAACAATAAATCCTAAAAATGACGAACGGCCAACAACTGGTGCCATATCTTTTATCTCGTCTTTTGTTAATTTAGTTGAACCTATTTGCGGCGTATCTGAATCATTAAGACTTTTAGCGTCTTTCTTCTCTGGCTTAACAACATTAATTAATGCCTCAGCAAGTGCAAACGTTGCCATTGCAATTAATAAAAAGCTAATACCATCGAGTAAGTCGGCTTGTCCAAAGGTAAATCGCTCGGTGCCCGAGGATGGATCTATACCTACCGTTGCCAGCATTAAACCAAATACTGTCATCATCATTGCTTTTAAAAATTGGCCTTTATTTGAAAATGCAGCAATAGCTGTTAAACCTAAAAACATTAGCACAACATAATCAGGAGATTGAAAGCTCAACGACACCTTTGCTAGTAGAGGTGCGGCAACCATAAGTAGTATGGCGCCGATTGTTCCGCCAATAAACGAGGAATAAGCAGCAATAGCCAAGGCTTTACCAGCATGGCCTTGCTTTGCTAACGGGTAGCCGTCAAAAGATGAAGCCACCGTACCCGCCACCCCTGGCGCATTAATTAAAATAGATGACGTAGAGCCGCCAAAAATAGCGCCGTAATAAACACCGGCCATTAAAATCATACCCGAATCAGCACCTATGCTATAAGTAATAGGGATCATCAGAGCAATCGCAGTTATAGGTCCAAGCCCTGGTAGCATACCAATAAAAGTACCCACCAAACATCCTGCTATCACGTACATTAAATTATTAAAGTCGAGCACGGTCGACAAACCAAGCATAATTCCATCAAACATAACTTAACTCCACAAATCGCCCGGAACCAAGTAAATACCTAATACTTGAGTCATCAAAAACCAAAACACCACGGCAACAGGAATAGAGGCAAATAATAAAATCTTCTTGCGCTTTTCACCCATTACAAAAAATCCCACTAATAAAAAAGCGCTCGTTGATATTAAAAAGCCAACAGGTTCCAACATGGCACTATAGATAACCATTAAAACTAATAAGCCTAAAGTACGCACAATGTGTGACTTTTCTAATGGCTGGTTTTCTGCTGCTTTTTCGTTTGGCTTAAGTAAAGTAGAACCAATTGAGAGCAAGCACACCACAATACCAAAAACAGCGTAAACTTTTGGTAACGTAGCAGAAGTAACGGTTTCGTATTCTTCAAACGGTAATAGTGGAATTTGCCACGCCACTACAGCGTACAGAGTAAATAGCGCCAAGAATAAACTTGGCCCTAGTAGTTCGCGATTCATCATAAAAACCTCGATTAATCTGCTTTACGAATAAAGCCAAGCTCTTGCATTACCACTTTAAGCTGCGCTTCTTGTTTTTCGAGTGACTCAATAAATTCATCTTTTTCTTGAAAGAGATTTAACCAGCCATTTCGTGCACGAACAGTTTCCCACTCAGGAGTTGATTGTAATTTTCGAAGTTTTTCGGTGTATTGAGCTAATTTATCGGCAGGCAAATTAGGGGCTGCAAAAAAACCACGCCAATTAACAAACTCCATATCGTAGCCCATCGACTTTAATGTAGGTATTTGTGGATAATCAGTTAAAGCCTCTGGCGATGTAACGGCTAACACCCGCGCCTGTCCGCCATTTGCAACTTCTAATGCTTCGCTTAAGCCAGTCGAAAGTAAGTTAACCTCACCAGAGAGTAGGCCTGCTTTTGCTTTGCCACCGCCATCATATGGAATATAACGAATTCTACGGCCATCAATGCCGCCAGCTTTAGCTGCTTGTGCAGCAACTAAGTGGTCCATACTGCCACGGGCTGAACCACCAGCTACTTTAATTGAGCTTGGGTCTTCTTTAAGCGCTTTAATAACATCCTGCCAGGTTTTATAGGGCGAGTCGTTACGAACAACAAAGGCACCAAAATCAGCAATCATACTTGCTACTGGTGTTAAATCTCGGTAACTGTAAGGAATCTTTCCGGTTAAGGCTCGCAATACTATAGGCGTTGAATTAACCATTAAAATATCGCCTTTTTTAGTACCTGACTCTATTAAGTAGGCAATTGCACGGCCACCGCCACCACCTGACATATTTTGAAAAGATGCATTATCATCAATGCCTGCCTTTACTAAACCTTCACCTACACCGCGAGCTGTTGTATCCCATCCGCCACCAGGGCCTGCTGGTACTAAAAAGTGAATATCGGCCATTGCCATGGGGCTACTTAGTACTAATGATGCCGCTAATAATGTTGTTTTTACTGACTTAAATAATTTCATTGTGTGTCTCCTTAAAATAAATACTGCATACGTGCACTAAAGCCCATACCAGAGTCTTCATCACCTACAAGCACAGCGGTGCCTGGGCCCTCTACATCGCTGTAGATAAGGTTGCCCATAAATTTAATGTCGCTACTGACGTAATAACTTGTTCCTAATGTAAAGGTGGTTACTTCGCTGCCTTGGTTTTTACTCGTTGCATCCATTTGTGAAACACGCGCAACAAGCTCCCATGCATTTTTAACATTTTTAGGTTGAACAAATAGAGCTGAGCTGGCTTTGTACTGTCGTTGCTCCCCCCCTAAAAAGTAACTTGCTGAAATATGAAAACCGTCAAAACGTTCTCCATCTAAATCATCACTACTATTAAGCGCATCTAATGTACGGCTTGCGTACTCAGCCTCTAGTGTTAAAGAGTCAGCCTGAAAAGCAAATTCAAGTCCCGACTGCGATAAGCTATCCAATGATACTGTTGTACCGCCTGCAGCATAATTAATTAGGCGTACATTGGTTTCACGTACTTCACCACGCGCAAAACGATCTCCTAGTTCATTGCCGCCCATATCGCGATATGAATGCCATGCACCTAAATGAATTACATCACCAGGGGATGCACTCGACCACGTCGCACGCCCTGTAATAGCAAGAGTAAGCTTGTCGTTTTCATCACTACCTGTTGCACCAAATGCATCATTTTTGTAAACGCCTATCGCGTAACGAAAGCCAGAGTCTTTAAAATATTGATAGGCAGAAGCGCCCCAACGAAAAAAGGGCGAGAAGGTATTAGCAAGCGAACTACGCTCAATAGTATTAATATGTTTTGAACTGGTTAATGCATTTAGCGAGATATCTTCGCGAATTTTACCTACTTTAACTTTAAGTCCGTTATCGAACGCATAACGTACTCGCGCCATCACTATTTCAGCGTCACCTTCGCCAAATTCTAAAAGTAATTTGTGATCCCAGTTACCATGTTCACTCTCTACATAGGTACGAATACGGCGAGGGAAAAAGTCGCTCCCGCCAGAGCCCTCGTTCTCGGCATTGTAAGCACCATCAAAATAGTTGTAGTCGAGCTGAACTCGTCCACCAAACTCTAAATTAAAACCACTGGTTGTTTTTAATGCACTTACTTCTTTTTGCAGCGCATCTAATTGCTCTTGTAGTTTTTGCGTATCGTTATCGGCTAAAACGGATGTACTTGCTAATGCGGCAGCAACTGCCAAAGCGAGTTGTGTGTTACTTGCTTTCATTATTTTCTCCACGCTTGTGTATGTATTTATTGTCAGGTAGATAAGCGACGACAAACTGCTATCTAACTCGCAGCTTATTGTTAACGTGAAATTAACTAAATATTTAGAAGGTAAGGTGCATTGATGATCGTTGTGTGCTTTTTATTCATAAAATTCATGAACAAAATGAGCAAAAACAGTTACTGTTATATTTTGATTTATAAACAATTTTAAAGGTTTGAATGATTACCGTACGAATAAATAGATAGGATTTTTGCAGCTCTACAAAGTCCACAATAAAGTAGGCTTAGCTAATTATGATTTAGCAATACAACTAAAAAATTATTTTAGGAACATTTGAGGAGGGGTTAAGCGTTTTGCACTTACATAGCAGTTTATTTATATACTATTAATTAACTGCTCAACAATGAATTTGTTAACATCTCATTGTCAAAAAAGCCTAAATTTGGTACATTATTCCTTCAATAGTATTTATAAAAACAACTATAAGACCCCACAATGAAATGGAACTTCCTTCGACTCAGTGCTTGGCTAATTGCACTTACCTTATTACTTTTATCTCATAGTATTTTTGCGCAGCAATATAAAATAGATAAACCAGCTAATTGGGTTAATACACATATTATTGAGCAACCCAAGGATTCCGACATAACCAAAGTACGTGACGGCACACTTTATTTGTTACTCGATAACCAATCCTATATACCGAGCAGGCAAAAACAGCAACGCTATACACGTTTGGTTATGAAAGCTTTAAATCAAAGTGGTGTTGATTATATAAGCCAGCTTAGTCTCGATTTTGATCCAAGTTACGAGTCGCTAACACTAAATAGCTTAACGATTATCAGAAATAATGAGCACATTGATAAGCTTGGTAGCGCGAGAATGACGGTTATACAAGGTGAATCTGAATTAGCTGATCGTATTTATAATGGTAGCTTATCACTCAATATTATTATTGATGATATGCGCAGTGGCGACATACTCGATTACAGCTACACAGTGACAGGTAGCAACCCTATATATGCTAATAAATTTAGTACAAGGCGCACGCTGAACTGGTCGGTACCCGTAGTGCAACAAAATATGCGTGTACTTTGGGGTAAACAAACACCTCTACATATAAATACAATAAACGGCGCAGCTGATATTCAAGAAACGCTTAATAAATATGGCAAAGATTATTCTATAACTCTTTTTGAAGAACCTTTACTGGAGCAGAATTCTCAAACCCCAACGTGGTACGACCCATATACACAAGTTTATTTTTCTGAGTTTGACGATTGGGGTCAGGTAGTTAACTGGGCATATCCGCTTTATCAATCAGCCATAGAAACTCCAAATAGCATTTTGGATGTTGCTGAAAAAATAAAAGCAAAACACACAAAAACATCAGACAAAATTGCCGCAGCACTGCGCTTTAGCCAAGACGAAGTTCGATATTTAGGGCTTGAAATGGGCACTAACTCGCATCAACCAACGTCAGCTTCAGAAACGCTTTCACTACGATACGGCGATTGCAAAGATAAAACAGTACTGCTTATCTCGTTATTAAAAGCGATGGATATAGAGGCATTTCCCGCGCTAGTTGATACAGAGGAAACCAAACGTTTAAAAGAACTTCCACCTTCAGCAAGTGTATTTAATCACGTTATTGTTACGCTTAAGCAAAACGGAAGACGCTACTGGCTCGACCCTACGGTTAGCTACCAACGAGGTACTCTCGAATATTTAGCACAGCCTGATTATGGCTATGCCCTAATTATTGATAAAGGTGAAAGCGCTTTAACTTCAATGGCGCAAAAACCTGTACATACAAATGTATCGGTAGAGGATAACTTTTTTATTGCTGAAAAAGTATCTGAGCCATCACGTTTTGAAACCCAGTACACTTATGCTGAATTTGAAGCAATTAACCGAAGAAACAATATAGCCAGCAGTGGTCTAAATAGCGTTGCTAAATCTTATTTCGAGTATTACCAAGGCTTTTTAAATGGCTTATCAATCAATGAAGCAATGGCAATTAGTGAGCAAGAAAAAACGGGCAAACTAATAACCAAAGAATCGTATTTAATTAGTGAATTTTGGGAAAAAACAGACGAAGGCTACGAAGCTAGTTTTTATGCGAGTGAAATACAAAATAGCGTTTACGAACCAAAGCAGGTAAATCGTACCGACCCACTTTACTTTGACTACCCCAATATAATTAACACCACAATAAAACTACATTTTGCAGAAAAAGGTTGGGGATTTGATAGCGATCAAGAAGAAATTGACAACGACTACTTCAATCTAAAAACAACTACTGAATTTAATGATAATGTTTTAACACTGAGCTATAACTATTACGCAAAACAAGATCATATTAAAGCGGATCAAATAGATGATTATTTAGCACAGCGTAAAAAGTTAATATCAGCAACTCATTACCCTATTCTAAAATATGCAAAGGCGAGCGAAACGCCTCAAACAACAGCTGATGTGCTAGATAGCTTTGGTTATAGCTGGCTTAAATATCTGTTGGCTGGCTATATTTTAGTGCTCATATTCTTTTTCGCCGATTGGCGATTAGAGTCAGCAAAAAAAGTTAAATTTGAAGATAGTCCATTTTATGCTGTATCTGTAAGTAAGTTTATTATTTACAGTATTTTAAGTTTAGGCATATTTGTTAACTACTGGAGTTATCGTAACTTTAAGGCCATTAAAGAGCGCGATAACTCAAGTATTATGCCTATTGCTCGAGGTATATTTGCATTTTTATGGTACTACCCTTTGTATCGCGCACTTGCACAGCACAGCCAACAACAGTTAAACAAAAATAGAGTAATGCCTAACTGGACTGCCTTAACACTCTGGCTAATGGTACTTGCCAGCGCCTTTGCTTATCGTATGGACGAATACGCAACCATAGTGATTTGTATAATGCCATTTTTATGGTTGCCCCTAGTTAGTTACATTGAGCAAACCGATATAAGTAAAGAAGCCCTACATTACAACTCATACTGGCGAATTAGACAGTATTTAATCTCGCTTGCGTTTGCACCTCTATTATTTTTAGGCGTACTTCAAGAAGTAAATATTTTACCCAATGCTGCAATTATAAAAGGCGATAGTTTATGGCCTTACCAAGTACACTTTTTAAAACGTAATCGCCTAACACCTGAAAACGAAGAAATACTTTATTTTTATAGCGATGCAGTATTTGATTACCGAGAAGACGGTAACGGAATAACCGAGAACTATATTTTTAGTTACTACAAAAACGATGACGGTAAGCTTGAATCAGATCTTAGTCACTTTAAAGACATAGAAAAAATAGAAACCACATACGGTAAAACCAAACTTGATAACACAAGCATTAAAGTAATAAAAACTGACGGTAGTGATTTCTTGCTCATTGTAGGGCGTCTAAACAAGCAGGATAAAGTACTAGTGGAGCAGATTAATTTACGTATAACAGCAAATAAAGTGCGTTAGTGGCTTAAAATATCCAGTTAAGTACGAATATTTTTAGCCATAAATTAAAGGCTGTTGATCTTTAGGGGCTAAGGTTTTACAAGCAATGCTTTTATAATAAAAATCCATATCAAATTATTTAATAAGTATTAAGCATCTATTTTTTATTCTTAATTGTTCAACCAAAGTAAGTATTTTTATTAAATGTCAGTGCTAACTAGCCGATTTATATATGAATAAAAAACAAACTCACTAACAATAAGAATTATTTGCATTTAGATGTTGACAGATAGTTAGATCTAACTGATAATCAATATCAACAAGACGGATTGCATACCACTTGTTAAGGAATGAATTGATTTGTTTCTCGACCCTGAAACAACGTGTGGCGCACGTAAACAGCTATGGTTACTTGTTATGAACCGCAACGCCCCTTGATGTTGATGATGAGTAACCGCCCTACTATTTTACTTGCTACATTGCTCATATCGGTGACGGTAGATATGAAACTAAAAAAGCCCTTACGGGCTTTTTTTATGTCTGTAATTTAGTTGGTTAAATTAAACTAAATCAATTAACGACGGTTTTTACGTGCGCGTGCTCGGCGTTGTTTTTTCTCTTCTTCTTTAGCTGCTTTTTTAGCTTCTGCTGCAGCGCGTAAACCAGCAACCATTACTTCTTCTTCCTCACGCATTTGCGGAGTTTCCATAGTAATACGGCCAATGATACCGTCGCGTAATTCGTTGATTAGTATTTCAGACATTTTATATGTGTCTATTTGATTGCCACCACGAATACAGCCACGTTTTTTACCCGCCATTTCAACAAATTCCCAATCACTTTGTGGTAATTCATCTATTTTATAACGCGCTTTTAATAACTCAGGGTATGCACGCAATAGGTACTCAGCTGTGTAACTTGCTACTTCTTCATACTCAAGTGCTGTATCACGAATGGCACCGGTAGCGCCTAAGCGGTAACCTGAGTTTTCGTTTTCTACTTTTGGCCACAGCATACCTGGCGTATCGTAAAGCATAATACCGTCTTCAAGCTTAATGCGTTGTTGCGCTTTAGTAACAGCAGGCTCATTACCTGTTTTTGCAACTATACGCCCAGCCAATACATTAATTAACGTAGATTTACCCACGTTAGGAATACCCATGATCATGGCTTTAATTTGCTTATCTGCACCCACTTTATGCGGCACTAGCTTTTTACAAAGCTCATTAATACGGTGTACTTCAGCTGCTTTATCATGCCCAAAAGAAATCGCTTTAACACCGTTTTCTTGCTCAAAATAATCTTTCCAGATTTGAGTCATTTTAGGATCAGCTAAATCAGCTTTGTTCAAAATTTTGATGACCGGCTTACCTTCACGCAAGGTTGCCACCATCGGGTTTTCACTACTGTAGGGAATGCGCGCATCAAGCACTTCAATGATCACATCCATTTGTGGCATTATTTCTTTAATTTCATTGCGGGCTTTATTCATGTGCCCAGGGAACCACTGGATAGCCATTTTTAACTCCTAACGTATAATTAACCGCTATTTTAACTGGCAATTCATTTAATTGCGCTATACTGGCGCAAATTTTTTCAGATTAGTTGTTATGGCTCTTAAATCCACCATTATGAAAGTGCAGTTATCGCTTAGCGATATGGACCGCCACGTTTATCAAGATTTTAATTTAACCTTGGCTCAACACCCATCAGAAACCGACCAACGGTTGATGATTCGCTTACTCGCTTTTGCGCTAAATAGCTGTGATGGTTTAGAATTTACTAAAGGATTAAGTGCTGATGATGAGCCTGAACTTTGGCATGTAAGCTATAGTGAAGAAATAGAACTATGGGTTGAGCTTGGCTTACCAGATGAAAAACGCCTTAAAAAAGCCTGTAATAAATCTAAAAAAGTGGTGCTATATACTTATGGTGAAAACAATCAAGCAATTTGGTGGCAAAAACATCAACCTAAATTATATGAATTTAAAAATCTAAGTATTTTTAGCCTTGATTACGCAGCAACACAAGCACTTGCTGCTTTGGTTGATCGTGGAATTAAGCTCGCCATTACCATTCAAGATGGTGAAGTATGGGTAAATACCGATACAACCAATATTGAAATAAAACCGCTAAAGTTAATGTAATTACGGTAGTTATACCAATTGCATTAAATTAGTTATGTATTATAGCGACAAATAAACAAGTCGATAACAAGGCGAAAATTATGACATGTAGTTGTTTTATATAAATAATTTTTAACGCAGGTAGCGGATTATTTAATACGCTAGAATGATCATGTTTTTAATAAAATTGGTATTAGGGAGCATATGAAAGTTAAACACGTTATTGTTTTACATGGCTTGTATATGTCTGGCTTTGTTATGCGCCCACTTTGTTCACGACTTGAAGAGTCGGGTATGACGGTATTAAACATTACCTATAATACGCTCGACCCTCACCGCGATACCATATTTGCACAAATTGATGAGTGTATTTCTAACGAACCTGCAGCGCTTGTATGCCACTCAATGGGAGGGCTTATTGCACGTGCTTACCTAGAGGCAAACTCTCCTGCTAGCCAGAATATTACGAAGGTAATTACACTGGGTACTCCACATAAAGGCAGCCATATAGCGCAAAAAATGAAGCAAAAAGGGTTTGAATCATTTTTAAAAAATAGTGTTGAGTTTTTGCTTACTAAAAATGGTAATTGGCCTTTTAAAGCTAAGCTTTATAGTATCGCAGGCGATTTACCTATTGGGCTTATGCCTTTAATAGTCAAAGGTAGCCAGTCAGATGGCACCGTATTACTAGATGAAACCAAACTTAAAGGTATGGCCGAACACAAAGTGTTTCATTTAAGCCATACCAGTATGATTTACTCGCGCCAAGTACTCGATTACATTTTAAAGTGCTTAAACGAGAAAGATTAATCCTCAGCATTGGCTGCTATTTTATAACTAATTAAAAATATCACAGCCAGTATCAGCGGAATGGGCGCCGCAATGTAACCAAAAAAATCTGAGTTCGCAAAGCTTGCTCCTGCTAAGTGCGCTACTAGCCCAAGCACAAATGCGATGACTGCAATTCCTACCACGATTAACTCTGCTTTATTTTGTTTCGCTGTTTTTGCATGCATGTTATCTCTCCTAATTATTTCGACAACATTATTATGCGCCGTTAGGGTGGATGATTTTTGACCTACATCAATAAAAAAATAGCTAAGTTATTACCTTGAATAAAGTTTGTTTTAGATCATGATTTATATACTTCTGGGTTTTATTTATTTTTGAGGGGTAGTATTTTTATTAATCAGTCCCATTTCTATTAATAGTCTACAGTGAATACAGGTATCAAAAACAGCTAATAGGTTAAAACTATTAACTAGATACATTTAAACGATTTTACTAATTTATCGAAATTAGTAATACTTATCACAAGTTCACAAACAAACGGTTATTCAGGAGCAAGTTATGTCACATGTAAACGCAATTGGTCTAAACAGCGCAAAAAGCGAAGACATCATAAAGTCACTCAATACATTATTGAGTAGCTACCAGATTCAATACATGAACGCGCGTGGCTTTCACTGGAATATTAAAGGCCGTAACTTTTTTGAACTACACGTTAAGTTTGAAGAAATTTATAACCTACTACTTCTAAAAGTAGATGAAGTTGCAGAACGTATTTTAACGTTAGATGGCGCACCTCTACATGCATTTTCTGATTACCTTGAAGTAAGTAAAATTAAAGAAGCTAAAGGTATTAGTGATGGTGTTACAGCCGTAGAAAACCTACTTGCTGGTTACAGTACATTAATTCACATGCAGCGTGATATTTTAAGCCAAGCTGGTGATGCAGACGATGAAGGTACAGCCTCACTAATGAGCGATTACATCTCAGAGCAAGAAAAACTGGTTTGGATGCTAAAGGCTTACTTAGACTAAACCAGCAAAAAAAAGCCCTCAATAAAGAGGGCCACAAATAGGGATAAATCGTTAAATAATCAAGCGATTCGGTTACTATATTAGCCTCCTCCCAATACTAAACAACGCCCCTGTTACCAGTGGCGTTGTTTTGGGTTTAAGTGGGTGTAATGCTCATATATTGGGATAAACAATGTATAAGCATTACTACTACATTATTTTTCCCCATGAAAAAGCCCCAGCAATACTGAGGCTTTGTGAACGTTACTAATTAAGTAACTATATTAGTGTCGTTATTGTTGGTTAGAATTTACTTCTAAAACCTATGTAGAATGATTGACCAATTGGGTCATACGTACCTGCATCTGTTTCAGTACCAGTACTTGAACCGCTCACACCCGATAAAATGCGTGGTGGCTCTTTATCAAATAAGTTACTCGCACCAGCGTAAAGCTCTGTTGAATCGCTGATATGGTAACTTGCTTGAACATCATGATATGTCACTGAACCAATCCCTACTCCACCTGGAGCAATACCAAAACCACTTAAGAATTGATCATCAAAGTCTGCAGCGCCAATGTAAGTTAAGCTCCAGTTAAAATCAAAGTCGTTAAGTTTATAACCAAAGTTCCAGTTAGCTTTATGCTCTGATGCACCAATTTCTCCAGCAAACTCATCTTTATCAGCGCCAGGAAGTGGAATGCTATAACCATCGATTAGGTAAGTATAAGCAAGGCGAGTTCTAAACGCACCTGGGCCAATATCAGTAGAGTACGTTAGTGTTAAATCAACACCTTCTGTACCTAAACCACCACTGTTAGATACACCACTATCAATAAACTCTAGTGAACCAGCACTATTATTACCTGATGGCGCACTACGACGAGTTACAAAGTCACAAAAGCTTGTATCGCCACCACCATAACATTGGTCAAGAATAAACTGACGAGGTGTTGATACGATTGCATCTGTAATTTCGATATCAAAGTAATCAAGCGTAATGTCTAGGCCTGATATTAGATTTTCTGGTGTAAATACTAAACCTACTGTTACAGAGTCACCAACTTCTTCTTTTAAATCTTGGTTGCCACGGTTAAAACCACTAATACCTTGTAAGTCAGACTGGTTAAGCGTGAACTCGCCATTTGAGGCGATATTAGTTGTAACACCAACATCTGTACGACAAGCATCACCTGCAGCACCACCGCCACTATTAGTAACACCTAAACATGGATCGTTTAAACCACTTGGGAAAGTTTGTGAAGGTGGAGAAAATAGTTCATCGATATTTGGAGCACGTGTTGAACGTGCACGGGTAGCACGTAAACGTAAGCTATCCATTACTTCCCAATCTACACCCACGTTCCAACTTTCAGTATTGCCTACTGTTGAGTAGTCAGACAAACGAACTGCTGCATTCATTGTTACAGAATCAAGCACGGGGATGTTTGCTTCTACATAATATTCAGTTACATCAAACGAGCCTTCTGTTGCTGGAATTGCATTACCCGCATTAAGGCCAGCTTGCTGTAGAGCATCAAACTCACTACGTGAGAACTCTTCTCGGTATTCAAAACCAGCAGCGATACCTACCGTACCTGCCGGTAAATCAAATAAATCACCTGAAATATTACCACCAATGATTTCTTGCTCAACCGACGTTGAAAGTGAGCTAGGTGCACTTACAAAATCAATAGCACCTTGCGATAGCGAATTGAAACCGTAAATGTCTACCGGCGCACAGTTAAAGCCACGTGCTGTCGCATCGATACAAATAGCCTCATCAGTAATACCATCGCCATCTAAATCTTGGCTATCGATAACAGCCTCTAAACCTTGACGAAAGCTTTGTACGTTAACTAAACCACCAGAAACTTGCTGCTCTTTTGTTTTACCGTATACATAGTAAGTATCGTAGAACCAACCATCTGCTATTTCACCTTGAAAGCCTAGTGCTAAACGGAATGTATCACGCTCAGCTCGTGCTCCACGGTTACCGATATCACTTAAGCGCTTTGCAAAAAAGATATCACGCATACCATCACCATCGGTGTCGGTTGCTGCGTTATATATATCATCAGGTACAAATGCGTTACGCAATATTTCACCGTTTACATTAAATTCAATTGGTACTTGGCCATTTGCATAGATGTCGTCAGAGGCAAAAGGAAATGGCTCTAATTCAGAAACGGTTGTTGTTGCAGCGTAAGTACCTTCATAAAAAAAGCTATGCTTGTCGCTTAGCTCGTAGCTACCATTTGAGGCAAATAAGTAACGTTCTGTAGGTATCGCTATCGTACGTACGCCACTTCGGTTAAAACCATTTGCAGCTACGCCATCGCCACCGTTAGTACTAAACGAGTTTTGTAGGGTGTTTGCATCATTAAACGTAAATGTTTCATCCCCAGCGCTAAAGCGACCCTGTGGCGGAAATGAAGATAAAAATGGGCTTACAGCATCAAATACAGAGCCTGGGTTTGCTACTGGATCATCTTCGAAGAAGATACCTGAAAATTGGTCTACTGCCGAGCGGTCACGGTCACGTGAAAAAACAGCACCTTGATCAGAATACCCAAGATGGAACATCGCGTGCCCTTTCCCATCTGAGCTTGATAAGCCCGAGGTAAAGTTAAATTGGCGTGATTCATCATCGCCTTCGCTTGATTCACCATATTGGCCTTCGAATTCAATACCTTCAAAATCATCTTTTAGTACAAAGTTAACTACACCAGCAACAGCGTCAGAACCATAAACAGATGAAGCACCACCTGTCATAATTTCAACACGTTCGATGAATTGACTCGGAATAGTATTTAAATCGACAGCAGAGCTACCTGGTACACCTGATACATAACGACGACCATTCACTAAAACCAATGTGCGGTTAGAGCCTAAATTACGTAAATCAACAGTAGCAACACCCGCACTTGCGGTATTAAAGTTTGAGTTAGTACGGCTAATAGCTGGTGTACCAAATGCAGGGTTCTCTAATAATAAGTCTTGAATATTTAACGACCCTGATGCATCAATAGCAGCACTATCTACAACTTGAATAGGAGCCGATGACATTGCCTCAGCTGAACGAATTCGAGAACCTGTAACTTGTACGCGTTCTATTTTAGTTATTTCGTCATCTTCTGCTGCAACACCTTGAAATGAAAAGCTTGCAAGTATCGCGCTGCTTAGCGCAACTGTTAACGACGATTTTTTAAATAATCGCGCGCTACCTTTGTTAGTTAATGTCATATAATTCCCCTGAATTGTTATTTTTGTAACTAAATGGTTACTTCGCGGATTACAGTAAGGGGATTTATTTAAACACTCTACGGGCATTATTTATGAGGCGTAGTCTTTGGTACGAATAGCAGGTTTTATGGGATGAATCAGTACGTCACAATTATTTTATAAATATATTGTACTTTTCATAACAGTTTTTCCGCTAAGCACGGTCTTTATTATTATATACAGCAAGAGATATAAAATAATGATCGCTTCTTTTCATGCATTAACTTTTGTTAGTAACACTAAGTTTGCAACATTTTTAACAAAGCGTGTGCAAGATCACCGGCACTTTGAATCTCAATCTTTTCTTCAAACAAATAGATTAGATCAAATAGACACAGATCAATACAACGTACTGTTTTACGAACTAACCAACCTAGCTGACCCTATGCAAATAGTGCATTTAACTGAGCTTGCTAAAAAGCTGAAGTTAGTCATTATTGCTCAATCGGGACATTTTGCGAGTTTTGCCTTTGAAGTTGGCGCTGTTGATTTTTTAATATTAGATTCAACTGCATCACGTATTGATAAGTGCTTTGATAAGCTGATTCACCTTTGCCCGATTGCAAGTGCGGCCGAACGCCAATACCAGCAAAGCACACAAGCTGAAAAGCCATCATCACACATTGTGGTTAAAGATGTAGGTAAGGTAAGGCTAATTGATATAAATGATATTATTTGGATTAATGGCGCGGGCAACTATGTAGAGCTGCATTTTACCCAAGGTAATACGCCGGTACTACATCGCGAAACCATGAAAAATATTGAACAACAACTAGAACCAGAAGGGTTTGTTCGTATTCATCGCTCAACGCTGGTAAGAAAACAAGCTATTTGCGAACTGATGCCTACTGACAGTGGCGATTATAGAGTAAGGCTGAAAAACGATATGTGTTTAAACCTTTCACGGCGGTATAAAGGATGTTTAGAGAGTATTATAAGCCCTCTTCAATAGCGGTTTATAATACTCATGTTAGTTACCAGTTCTGTTTTATATAACTGTCATCTGGGTGCACTAATAAATAGCTTTCGGTATCTTTATAAAAATTAACTTCTACATCGCTATTTTTCCATACTTTTTCAAACATATTTTTAGCTATGATATTAATGTTTATATAATCAACTCGTTGATAGCCTCGTTCTTTTACACCGGCAAAATAGGCCTCTAATGAATCAAGGCCATCCAAAGTTAACAGCTCAAATTCTTTTAAATTAACAACCACAAACTTAATCGTATTTTCAGGATGAGTGCTCAACTCCTGAACAACGCCATTAGTCAACAGCATAATGCCTTCATTGTTAAAGCTCCCTTTCAATTTTAAATACATCTGAGGGGGCTGTGAACAAATTTGAAATTCACCATGTGCTCCAAACATAAATCGCCTTACATATATCAACTTCTATATATAGGATAATACAATTTTCCGATTTTGCAGTTAATTTAATAAAGCAATAAAAAAGGCCATTTCGAGTGCTTTTTCCTCTAAACTTTTAAAGCGACCTGATGCACCGCCGTGCCCTGCATCCATATCGGTTTTAAATACTAAAATATTACTATCAGTCTTAAGTTCACGCATTTTTGCAACCCACTTCATAGGCTCCCAATACTGCACTTGTGAGTCATGAAGACCGGTAGTAACGAGTATGTTCGGATAGTTTTGGGCGCGAATATTGTCATACGGCGAGTAAGCTTCAATTACATCATAAAACTGAGGCTCATTTGGATTACCCCATTCATCATATTCATTTGTTGTGAGCGGAATACTTTCATCAAGCATCGTGGTTAATACGTCTAAAAATGGTACATGACAGCCAACACCGCAATACAACTCTGGCGCTTGGTTTACAACCGCCCCCATTAATAAACCACCTGCACTGCCGCCTGAGGCAAATACCTTGCTGCTATCACAATAGCCTTGTGCAACAAGCGCTTTTGTCACATCAATAAAGTCACTAAAGCTATTTTGTTTATGCTCTTTTTTACCTTGTTCGTACCACTCGCGACCTAGCATTTCAGAGCCTCGAACATGTGCTATTACATAAACAAAACCACGATCGAGCAAGCTCAGCGATGAACTTGAAAAACTTGGATCAATCGTATAGCCATACGCACCATAGCCGTATTGAAATAACGGATTTGAGCCATCTTTTTTAAAGCTGTCTTTTCGATACACAACTGATACGGGTACTTTAACTCCGTCGCGAGCAGTTACCATTAATCGCTCAGACTGATAGTCATCGGCATTAAAACTACCGAGTACTTTTTGCTGTTTAAGTAGTGTTTTTTCGCCAGTTGCTAAATCAACATCATATAAAGAACCTGGTGTTGTTAAACTTGAGTAATAAATACGCGCAGTGCGTGTGTCTGGCTCTGGGTTCATTGCTATTGCAGCATAATAACAAGGATCGGCAAACTCAAGTGCCATACGATCCCCTTGCCTATTAACAACTACAAATCGAGCTTGCCCTTGCTCGCGTTCACTCAATACTAAAAAGTCATTAAATAACTCTACACCTTCAAGCAGTACATTTTCTCTGTGAGCTGTATGCTCAACCCATTGTGTTTTATCAGCAATTGTTTCGTTTGTTGCCGTCATTAATCTAAAGTTTTTAGCTTGCCAGTTAGTCACAATATAAAATGTGTCACCTAGCTTATCTACGTCAAACTCGTGGCCATCTTCACGCGGCATTAATGCTTTAAATTCGCCAGTGGGCTTATTAGCATCAAGCACCCATGTATCATTGGTCTCTGTCGACGCTAAATCAATAATAATTAAGCTTTCATCGCGGCTTTTACCTAGTCCCATAAAAAAGCTGCTGTCTTGCTCTTCGTAGACCATTACGTCTTGGCTTTGCTCGCTGCCAAGCTCATGCCTAAATACTTGGTATCCTAATAGCGTTTTTAAATCTTTTTTTACATAAAAAACGGTTTTATTGTCGTTAGCCCAAACAACTTGTCCTTCTGTATTTTCAAGTACATCAGGTAGCATTTCACCGGTCGCTAAGCTTTTAAAGCGAACATTATAAATACGACGACCTTCAGTATCTTCAGAGTAAGCCATAAGCTGCTCGCATGGGCTTAGTGCGACCTCTCCTAGCTCAAAAAACTCAAATCCTTCAGCTAATACATTCACATCGAGTAAAAGCTCTTTATTATCGGCCTTTATGCTCGTACTTCTATAATGACGCGAGTATTCATCATCACCACGAACTTCTGAGTGATACCAGTATTTCCCGTCTTTAACGGGTACCGAATTATCATCTTTTACAATGCGTGCTTTTAACTCTTCAAAAAGTGTATTTTGTAGTGGCTTCATAGCAGCTAACTGTTCATCGCAGTACGCATTTTCAGCATGTAAATGCGCAAGTACTTGCTCATCCTGACGATCGTCATCGCGCATCCAATAGTAATTATCGGTACGTATCTTATTATGAGTACTTAATGTATGGGCTTGCTGTTTAGCAACCGGGAAATTAGGTAATAAACTTAAAGAGTAGTCAGGACGAGACACAACAAAACCAATTAAAAAAATAATGTGATTTGCAGTTTATCATAAAAATAAAAAAGCCCATCCAATAGTTGGATGGGCTAAAACGGTAAACGCTTCATTACTAAAACCGCTATACCTTTGGGAAGATAATTTAAGCTTTATATTTGCTGCCAAGCCATAGCCCAGCTTTGCCCTACACCGGGTTCGAACATAGAATTATTATCGTCATTCGTGCGGCAAAACTCATTAAATGGCCAAGGCCTGCATTGATATACATGCCCAGTTTTTGGCTGCAATACCTTTGTACCCGCATTATAGTTTTCACAATTTTCAGGGTACACGTAATCATAAGTATCAAGGTTATTAACAACACGCTCATCGCATTTTGCAATACAATGAAAGTCGACGTGTGCTTTACATATACCACTGCTTTGCAAAGCAAAAATTTCATTATTTCTATAGGCTACAATTAAACCCTGTTCGGTCATTTTACCTGCGCTAACCAGAGGAACATGTACATTAATATGCTCGGCAACTAAACGTGGCCATGCGTGAGGCTCACCTTGCTCAAGCGAGGTGATCTTGTAATCAAATGATAAACTAACCAGCTCTCCTTGCATGTCGTAAAAGGTTACACTCACCACATCACCAATAAATAATTGGGTATGATGATTTAAGCAACCTATTGTTGACCACTTTCCACAGGCCAACGACGTATGCATAAACACGGCAACACCTTAAGAGTTACAAAATCTTATCCATACACTATGGATACACAAAAAATACACTGAGGGCAAGTGATACATAACAACACGTTATGCAGTAGTCCCGCTACCATAGCTTTTAAAAAGCCTTAGACCGGAAACTTTGCGTCCTAACCTTTCGGCTAGTTTGCCAGCAATGCGGCGATTATAATTCGACCCCGCATAACAATCAAACAAAAGAATGTAACCAAAAACAAAAACCAACCCTTTAAGATTGGTTTAATGTGTTTTTAACTAAATAAATAAGTTAAAGGCTCTTTCGCCCACGTAAATACCAGCAACACCAATAAAGATATAAATATTAACCACGCAGGCCAAGACGCTTTTGTTACTTTAGCCTCAGAGTCATCCGCTTTTAACTCTTTTGAGCCTGTGATCATCGCCTTAACTAGCGGTTTGCCTTTTATTCTATAAACAATAATAGCTAATACATGCAAGCCAATAGCATAAAGTAAAATGTCAAAATTCAGCTCATGTAGCCAATTGGCAAAATCAATCGTATCGCTAGACACATATTGAGCAAGCGGCCCGTCAGTTAAAATACCATCACTGCTCATTAAGCCACTTGCAAGTTGCGTTATGATTAATATAAAAAACACTATCACCATACAGCTACCGGGTGCTGAATGGCCTAACGAGTCGCTTGGTGTTTTTAGCGCCTTTAAAATAGCACTAGGAGAGTGCAGTAACCCACTTAATCTCGCGGTTTTGCTACCAATAACACCCCATATTAAACGTGTTACTATAAGTGCTAAAGTAAAAAAACCAGCGACAAAGTGAAGCTCAATCATGCCCTCTTCAATACTAAAATAAAGCACTGCAATACTTACAACCAAAAACCAATGAAAGCATCTAATAAACCCATCCCACACTTTTAACGTCGTCATTGTGCCTATCCTTAAAAAAACAGTATTATTTAATTTGTTAACTACTTTAACATCATAATATTAAGGTATCCTTATGAGCCATTCTACAAGCCGTGAGAGTAAATATCATGCAACCAGTTAAAAAAGCTATTTTAAAAGGCTTTTTAGATATGCTACCACTGTGTTTAGCCGTTGTTCCTTGGGGTATTTTATGCGGCTCTTTAGCGATTCAAAATGGTTTTAGCGCCTTTGAAACCCAAGCAATGTCGTTATTAGTATTTGCAGGCTCTGCACAGCTTGTTGCGATTGAACTTATGGCGGGCAACACACCATTGCTCACAATTTTATTCACAACATTTATTATTAGCTCTCGGCACTTTTTATACGGTTTAGCTGTGCGTCATAAGGTCATTGATCAACCTATGCGTTGGCGCTTACCGGTGAGCTTTGTTTTAACCGACGAGCTGTTTGCGTTTTCTCATCATCGAAAAGCATATAGAACAAAAACACGCTTAATATACGCATTGAGCGCTGGTTTTAGCTTTTATATTGCATGGAATATTTGGACGTTAATTGGCATTGTAGCGGGCACAATGCTGCCCGACTTAACTAATTTAGGGCTCGACTTTGCGATTGCTGCCACGTTTATCGCGTTGGTTATTCCGGGAATCAAAAATTTGGCCTCACTCGTTACGGTAATTGTAGCAGGCGTTAGCGCAACGCTTTTAAAAAGTACCGGATTTGAGTTATGGCTTGTTTGCTCAGCGCTGCTGGCAATGGCCGCAGGTTATAGCACATCAAGGCTAACCGCTAAAAAGGAAGCAACGCTATGATGACAACTATTTTACTCATGGCGTGCATTACATTTTTTACGCGTTATTTATTTTTACACCGCGCTTTACCGTTTAAAGTAGGTCCTAAAATGCAGCAATTTTTAAGCTTTAGCGCACCTGCGGTGCTTACAGCAATTTGGGTGCCTATCGTGTTTTTGAATGAAGATGGCATTAACTTAAACTGGCAAAACCCTTATTTAAGCGCAGCGATAGTCGCCATCATTGTTGCCTATAAAACACATAATATTTATTACACAACGCTTGCCGGTATGGGGCTATTTCTGATTTTAAATTAGAGCGCTCTTTATACTTTATGAAATACTGTACTCAGGTTAAAATACCTATAACAATAATAAAAAAGACGCCAATATGCACAAATTCCATCAATTAAGCGCAACAAGCTTGCAGGGTCAACCTATTAACTTTAGTGATTTTGAAGGTAAGGTTGTGCTTATTGTTAATACCGCAAGTAAATGTGGATTTACCTACCAATACGAGTCGCTTCAAGCTTTGCATAATAAATATGCTAGCCAAGGTTTAGTTATTTTAGGGTTTCCGTGTAATCAATTTGGTCAGCAAGAACCCGGCGACGCTACACAAATAGAGCAAGGGTGTTTAATTAATTTTGGTGTGAGTTTTTTAATGGCGGCCAAAGTAGATGTAAACGGTAAGCATGCTCACCCAGTCTTTCGTTATTTAAAATCGGCTTTACCTGGTTTTTTAACACGTAAAATAAAGTGGAATTTTACTAAATTTTTAATTGCCGCAGATGGCACGCCAATTAAACGTTATGCACCTTTTACTAAACCCGAAAAGCTAGAACTTACAATTCAAAAAGCTTTAGCACAGGCTAAAAGCACGCTTTAAAAAGTAATAAAGAGGCGCAAGGCCTCTTTATTGCCAATACTATTGAAACTTAAACATACACATAACTGCACATTTAAACTCTCAATATTAATTGGTATTTTATTTATACTAGTGAAATTTAATCGGTGTAATCGCTTAAATCGTCTTCGCCTAGATTTTTACGCAAGCGTTTTTGCTCAAGGTAGTCTTCCAACTTCTTTTTAACCTTTTGCTTGTTCTTATCGTGTTGATTACGGCCGAGCATTTCGTACTCGTCTTCAACAAAATCGTCATCTAGCGCATCGTAACTAAATGTCTTACCCACAACCCACTCCATAAAGTGTTTGAGACCAACCAAGGATTTTATTATCGCAATAGTCGGTAAAATTAAAATGTTTAACGTCAAAATGCTGTGCAAATTAACATCAAAATAAAGCCACGTGACTACTGTAAATAGTCTTCATGTCAGTAATGTGAATAAATAGCGCTAAATTTGAATTGAGGAAAGTGAGAGTTTTTTATCGTATCGATAAATAAAATTTATTAATTTTTATTAGTTAGCCAATTTGACTAAAAAATAGTTATTTATTAATTAATTTCATTTACTAAAAAACAAACAAAAACAGTTAAGCATATGTTTTATATTAAAAAATAAAACTGGCATCAAACTTGTTATTAATTAATCGTCATCAACAAAAAGTAGAGAACAAACATGAAAAAATTACTATTAGTTAGCGCATTAATTTGTTCACCAGCCGCTATGGCTCATAACGATAACGATTCTGCAATTTCATTTAGTAATGATGAATGTAACGTCGAATTTAAAAATGATGTGCGCATTAAGCCAAACGAATTGGAAATTTTTACCGCCAACAATAAAACCATGCAGTTTAATACCCATGGTGACTTAACCGTAAATGGCGAACTTGTAGCGCTGAATAGTTCGCAGCGCGACGCGCTAACCAAGTACTCTGATAGCTTACGCACTCAATTACCTGAAGTAGCTAATATAGCGCTTGAGGGTGTTAAAATTGCCGGAGTAGCATTAGAAGAAGTAGGCAATGCATTTAATATTGACGGTCTTGATAATATGTCTGAGCTTATGGATGACATTAAAATCGAAGTAGAAAACACATTTTACCAGCAAGGTACATTTGTGATGGGCCAACAAAGTTTTAATCAATTTGGCGAAAGCTTTGAACAACAATTTGAGCAACAGATAGAAACAGCGGTTGAATCAGCAGTGATGCAATCAATGGGCAGTATTTTAGTAGCTTTAGGTTCTGAGTTACTTGGTTCAGGCGGTGATATGGATGCCTTTGAACAACGTATGGAAAATATGGGTGCACAAATAGAAGAAAAAGTAGAGCTACATGCAAGCGCACTTGAAGAACGTGCTAACTCTTTATGTGGAAACTTTGCTGATATTGCAAAACAAGAAGAGCAATTAGTAATGCAAGTGCCTGAGCTAGAAGGTTACCAGTTATTTAGCTTTAAACAAAATTAGTACAGCAAACGTTATTTAACATCTCTTTGGCAGCACTTAAGTTTACTTAAATGCTGCTTTTTTGTGTTTCGCAAACTTATACCAACCTGCATAAATCTTTGATCAATTTAACGAATTAAATTGCACTATAACGTCGTTAAAAATTTTTATTTAGAACAACTAGATACAAAAACTTTTGCCTAGTTCTAGCGTAATTTTCTTAACGTTAAATAGACCCCATATATAAGCAGATTGGTATTACTTTTTAGCTAATAAAGTAAGCTTACCCAATGTAACTATTGCTTGCTCAATTTGCGCGTTCCATTGCACACCATAACTTAATCTTACGCAGCTTTTATATTTATTAGAGGCCGAAAAAACAAGCCCAGGGGTAATACTAATACCAACCTCAAGCGCAAGTAAAAACAATGTTTGGCTATCGTACTCGCCACCTAAATCTAGCCACATTACGCAGCCTCCTTTTGGATCGCTTATACGTGTATTTTTTGGCATAGCTTGTTGTAAGCACCATCGCATACGCTCTTTGTTATCGCGCAGGCGTTGCCTAAGTACTTTTAAATTTCGGTCGTACTCGCCGCTGGCAATAAACTCAGATAACGTCCATTGGTTTATTAACGAAGCAGAGCAACTTAGTGCTCTTTTATATCGCCTTGCTTGCGTTGCAAATTTACCCGCAACTAACCAACCTACACGATAGCTCGGCGCTGCCGTTTTAGAAAAAGATGAGCAACTAATCACTAATCCTTTTTTAGAGTACGCTAAAGCAGGTGTGCCACGTTTTGCCGTAAAATATAAATCGCCATATACGTCATCTTCAATAAGCACTACGTCATGACTTTCAAGTAGCTCCACCAGCTGCTGTCTGTTTGTATCAGGCATAAAGCTGCCCACAGGGTTACTAATTGCAGTCGAGAATAAACACGCTTTTATATCATGCTCATTTAAAGCGCGTTCCAAATCACTTAACCAAATACCATTATCTGGGCACAGTGGTATTTCGAGCGCTTTAAGCCCTAGGCTTTCTATTAACTCGATAATCCCGTGATAGCAAGGCGTCTCAATGGCAACTACATCGCCTGGCTTTGTCACACACTTAAGTGCAATAGCCATGGCTTCTTGCGCACCATTGGTGATCACAAGCTCGTCCATATTTATACCAATACCAAAATCTAAATAGCGATGCACCAATTGCTTTTTCAGCGGTACAAACCCATCTGTTGGTCCATAGTTAATAGCTTTACTGCCAGCTGTAGTCATTACTCGGCGCATATTTCTGGCCAGTGCTTTATCGGTAGGTGCAGCAGCAATTGGGTTAGCGATACCAAAAGGAACTACATTAGCTTGATGAATCGCACTGTATACCTGCTCTATTAAGGCTTGTTTATTTACCACAACAGGTTCGCGACTTAATTTAACTCGCTTAGGTAAATTATGCGCCATGCTAACGACTTTTAAAAAATACCCTGATTTTTCACGTGCCTCTACTAACCCCTGATCTTCAAGTGTTTGATAAGCTTGCTTCACTGTCGGAATACTAATGTTTAAGTTATCTGCCATTTTACGCAGTGATGGAAGTTTTTCGCCAGGGAGTAAAACCTGCTGGGCGCTCATATCTCTGATCAACTGAATAACTTGCTGATATAGAAACTCATGCCCCTGGCTATTTTTTTGTCTTATCATCACGCATCCAAATCTGTATAGGTTACATTTTTACTTTTCTGTATATGGTAAGTATACAGATAGGTCTTAAAATAGCCATTCAATCGGGCTTTGGAGAGTAACCATGAAAAGTGCAGCGCTATACATTACAACCGTTTTAATTTGGGGTTCTACTTGGTTAGCCATCGAATTTCAGCTAGGTGATATTGCGGTAGAGCTATCGTTATTTTATCGCTTTGCTATTGCAGCGCTTTTAATGTGGTTATATGTAGCGTACAAAAAACCGGATATGCGCTTTTCATTAATCGATCATGGCTTTTTTGCTTTGTTGGCTATTTGTAATTTTGCCTTAAATTACTTAATGCTTTACTGGGCACAAAATTACTTAACCTCCGCTATGACCTCTATCGCCTTTTCACTGTTGCTGGTTATGAACATAGTTAACACTCGACTATTTTTTGGTAAGCCTATCTCAAAACGAATTTATACCGGTGCCGCACTCGCTGTATTAGGTATTACGTGTCTGTTTTGGCCACAGTTACAGCAGTTCGACTTAAGTAACGGTGCATTGGTCGGGTTACTACTTGCCCTTGGTGGCACCTTTGTGGCTTCATTGGGCAACATGGTAAGCGTTCGTAATTCTCGTAAGCAAATTGGCGTATTGCAGGGCAATGCATGGGGCATGTTATATAGTGCTATAGGCTTAGCTTTATATGTATTAATGAACGATGTGCAATTTAGTTTAAACGCCCCAACTAGCTACTGGCTATCATTACTTTATTTATCAATATTTGGCACCGTAATCGCTTTTGGTTGTTACTTTGCACTACTAAAAAATATAGGCCCTGAAAAAGCCAGCTACGTTATTGTTTTATTCCCATTAGTGGCAGTAACACTGAGTAGCTTTTTTGAAGGCTTTGAATGGCACGCAAATACCTTTGCAGGGTTTAGCTTAGTGTTATTAGGTAACGCCATTGTGCTTACCCCAACAAAACGAATTAACGCCTTTTTAGCTAATAGAGCAATAGCTAAAAGTGGCTCCGTCCCCAGTTAGACGCGTTATTAACGCAACTAACGCAAAAGCGCCTACTTTACTGTAGGCGCTTTTTTATTGGCATATGAAAAAGTAAGGCTTGTCCATGCACACTAACAACTGCAGGAGTTTTACCTACCAGTTCACCATCTGCTTCAATCAATAACCCTTCAGTTTTTATGGAAGCTGTATTTAAGCGACTGTAGTTAAGGTTTTTTATGTACTCATGGCGCTTAAAAAACAACTTCATGAAGCTTATTACATTATAAAAAAGCCCACCCGATCGCATTTGATAGCACTCAAGCTGGCCATCAATTAAATCCGCTTTTGGCGCTATTTTTAGCCCGCCACCAAAGTACTTATGATTAGCAAATACAGTAATTAAATTTTGATACTGCCGAGCATCGTTATTAAACGTACCTTGTAACTGCTGAGCTTGATAATAAAATAGCTCTTTGATACTCGTCCAACTGTAATCAAAAGATGAAAAATTAGCTTTATCGTTAATAGTTTTAATCACATGAGCATCAAATCCTACCCCTGCAATATTAATAAAATAGCGGCTATTAATTTTTCCTATATCAATGGCTGTCGGTGTATTAAATAATGCCTTTCGCCAATCATCTTCTTTGCAATTAAACCCTCTGGAGAAATCGTTACCTGTACCGCAAGGTAATAATGCTAACGAACAGCTGCTGCCTATTAGCGCATTAACCGCCAAGTTCAATGTACCATCGCCACCTAGTGCAACTACTTTGGGAAATTTACTCAGTAACAACCTTATTTGAGCGCAGTCATCGTCAAAGCTTCCCGTTGTAGTAAATATACAATAAGAAAAGCTGCGTTTTTTACAGATATTTTTAAGCCATGCCAATGATTTTTGGCTCTGTTTTTTGATACTTGGTTTAATAATTATAAGTAGTGACAAGCTTTTGTTTCCAGCAATGTATTTTAAAGTGAGATAACAAACGTTTAATTAAATTTTTTTAATCTGAATAAATAATCAAAAAACATTGTATAAAATGCATAAAAATAAATTAAAAAACCAAAAACCCCAACATCAAAGGGGTTAAAACCAACCGTCATATAAATAGCTATGCAAAAACAGTAATGCAACTTACTGAATCGCATATTAATAAAATCAATTCAGATTAGTTTAACTAATCCCTCAGGCTCAATTTTTATCGTTGTATTTTTAATCAAACAACGTGCAAAATGCACGCGATTTCAACAGATACAACCGGAGCAAAATAATGAAACCAATTAATACATTAAATCAAACAGCAGTAGCGCAAGTAGCCGTTAAACCAACTAACCGTAAAGCAAGAATGTTAGCTAAACTTAACACGATTGGTAAAAGACTAGCACTTAGCGGTGCAGCTCAATATAAATAATCACCCAACCATGATTATTTTTCGGTGCAGCGAACACTCAACCACTAAATGAAGTCACTTATTTAGCTCCCATTGTTTGCTGCAACCTATTTATTTTATTAAAAATTGCCTTAATTTCCCCTTATTTACAAAAAAAACCTCATTTACGTATGTTTTTTAGGCAAACAGTCATTTTGCTATTTACACAGCGGTATCACCTAAGTATTATTCTGCGTCACGGAGAGATGGCAGAGTGGTCGAATGCACCGGTCTTGAAAACCGGCATGGGTTTATAGCCCATCTAGGGTTCAAATCCCTATCTCTCCACCATATTTTAATTGGTGGCTTTTTTTACTCCATCAATACAACCGGTTATGCGTTGGAGAGGTGTCCGAGTGGCCGAAGGAGCTCCCCTGCTAAGGGAGTATAGAGTTTGTAGCTCTATCGAGGGTTCGAATCCCTCCCTCTCCACCATACTTAATTTAAACCACTTAATTGTGGTTTTTTTGTGCCTAAAATTTAACACCGATACTAAATTGGGAGGGTGAGAACCCTCGACAGGGTTCGACAAAATGTCTGGAACATTTTAGGCCGCTGCAAGCGTCGCGTAGCGATTGATTACATGGATGTAAGCAAGTCTATCCCTTCCTCTGGACCATACTTAATTTAAACCACTTAATTGTGGTTTTTTTGTGCCTAAAATTTATAAAAACTAAACAAATTGTGCCTAGTAATAACTTAGGGCATTATTAACACAACTTTAGCCACTTTTAGGTTTAGCTATGATCCGGTTCATATTGCTATCATTTTGCGCGGCAGCACCATTTTTTACCTTGGCACAAAGTACAACAGTGTATAAGTGTGTAATTAAGGGCGTTCCTACTTTTAGCCAAACGCCTTGCGCTAAAGATGCACAAGTTATTACTCTAAAAGATATAAATGTAATTGAAGCATATAAAAGCTCTACGCCCGGTAAAGGTATTACCGATACCTCTGTTGATGACTACTTAGAGGTTCAGCAAATAGAGCGTGAAATAAAGCGCCTTGAGCTATCTATTGAACAAAGCCAAAAAGAATATGCAGCTAAAAAACAACAAATAGATTATATGACCCAAGATAAGGCCAATCGTTTAGGCGCTTCGTCTATTGCTGATGCTATCGCAACTAAAACAAATTCATTAAAACAAGCCTACGACGCATCAATTAGTCAAACGCAGCAAAAAATAGAGTCATTAAAGCAAAGAAAGCAGCAGCTTAGCCAAAACCCTTAAGCGCTCGTTTTACTATAGAAATAAATTGCGTAACGTCTTCTTGAGTATTATAAATATGTGGCGATACTCGTATTCCAAATTTGCGAGCATCTACACTGACTTTCGCTTTATTAAGCGCTGTAAGTACATGGTCTTGCTGCTTGTTAAAAAACAAAATAACAGTCCCGCTGCATTTATCACCACTCATAGGTGATGCAACATATTCGCTTAGTTGCTCATGAATAAGCGTAAGCATCGCTAAGTTATGCACCCTTACCTTGTGAGCTGTTAGCTCTGCAAAGTAGGTAATACTATTTGCGGCAATAATATAAGGCGCTACAGAAGGGGTGCCACCCCAAAACTTGAGCGCACTGGCGTTATATTCAAAGTGGTTAATATCGAACTCAAATGGATTTTGATGCGAAAACCAACCCACATCTTTAGGCTCACAATACTCTATTTGATTTTTGTTAACCCATAAATAAGCTGCACCTGGGCCACCACATAACCATTTAACGCTCGAGCCAATCATAAAGTCCGCATCGAGCACGCTTAAATCAAGCGGTATAACACCCGCTGACTGAGCAACATCAACTATTGATAAACTATTGGTTAATTTACTTATAGCTACAATATCGTACACAGGCGCCTGTACACCTGTATTTGAATACACATGACTTATAAAAACTAAATCGATATCACAAGTTATATAACGCTGCCAAACACTAATATCAGTTAGGTTTTCGTGCATAGGTATAAATATGATTTGCGCGCACTTTGGCAACGCTTTTTGCATTGCAAAACCCATACTCGGAAAATCACTTTGCGCCATAAGCACTTTACAATTTTTTTGCTGTAATCGAGGGTGCGACATAAGCAACTTTGTTAAGCCACTTGATAAATTAGCCTGAGGACAAAACTGCGAACTAGGCGCATTAAATAACTTACCAAGCGCGGTAGTAAATTGCTCAACTGCGGGCAGCCATTGTTGCCAAGGTTCTTTATTTGAGCTCTCCCACGGTAAAAAGTAGTGCTGTGCTAAATATTGCTGCGTATTTTTAAGAGGACGCCCTACCGAGTGGTTTAGTAAATAACAGCCATCAGCCATACAAAAATCATTTTTAAGCATGCTATTTAACCCATTCTTTAAGTGTGTTTAGATCGTCAAAACGTGTTTTTATATCGTCGCGTTTGGCACTGGCTCGCCTATCTCTTAATTTTTCGAGCGAATCAAGTAACACATTAAGCGGCGGACCACTTGCTGTTACCTTGCTCATATGCTGCTGTTGCATATTTTTTGAGGGCTGAGCAATAAACTTTTCAACCAGTTGATTATGATGACCGACTGCGGTGTCGCCATGTAATTTACACACTTGGATAAATAACGTTGCGTGGCTTTTAAACCAATCTGTATTTTTATATTGCTCTGCTTGTAAAAAGTCATCCATAAAGCTTTGCATACGCATGGCTTCTCGCAGGATTTGTTGATCCTCTGGCATCATATATAAAAACTTATCCACCAGCATTTGCGAGTAACTAGGCTCGTTTGCACTACACAGCCCTAACAGCATATCAATCACGTTAATACCTGCAAAGTCACCAGCATTTGCCCCTCTGTAAACCTCTTTACCTACACGGTACGGTTTATAATAAGGGCGAACGCAGTTAAAAAAGCGATCTGTATCGAGCTCAGAATAAAGTACATTGTTTGACTCAATTACATCTATAAGCGCTTGTTTAGCTACTTTTAATAACTCACCACACAAGGGGTGTGAAATACCTAACGGCAATATTTTTAATAAAGCATCACTTGCACGTTTATAGGCCAAAATGCCTTGAGTGTTATAATCAAGAAACAGCTTTTCATCAGGTAAATTAGTAAATCGTTTATAAATACCGTTAAGTGCTTTGTTATGAGTAGTTAAGTGGGCGGTAGCAAAACGAGGGGTTACGCCAATGGATGCGCCTATATGCATAGCAAGCGCTGAGGCTTCTATTAGCGGTGAAGTGGTTTCTCTGCTTGGCTCAGTAATTTCATGGCGCCTACACGCTGCCATAAATAATCCTACGTTACCGAGTAAGTCAAAAGCGCTATCAAAGCCTTGATCTGTGTTTCCCTCGGCTAATAAATTGCTAATTAATACGTTGCCTTCTTTTTCTAATTGTTGCTTTAAGGCCTCACCTATTCCTTCTACATTTGCTTTATCGGTTTGCTGCCAATAAAGCTGCTCTAATTCACTATTTAAAGTGACAAACTCTGTTCGTATCCAGTGATCGAAAATAGCGGTATGTGTGTTCATTGTTGTGCTCTATTATTTTTATAGTTAAATGCTAACAGAGTTCAATGAGGGTAAAACGCCAAAAAAATTAGTAAAAACTACAATACTTAGCAATAATCACTACAAATATGAAAATAATTAATAAAAGCCGACAACTATGTTAGATAAAAAAGATCAGCAATTACTCATTGCACTGCAAAGCCAAGCTCGTATGTCGGTTTCAGATTTAGCTGGCAGTATTAACCTATCGGATACGCCTTGTTTAAGGCGTATAAAAAAGTTAGAGCAAGAAAACATTATTACCGGCTACCACGCCGCCATAAATCCCAAAGCACTTAATCTTAATGTATTGGTATATGCGTTTGTACGATTAAGCCAAAACTCGGTCAGTGCTGCAGAGCAATTTGAGCAACATGTAGAAAAATTACCACATGTATTAGAGTGTTGTGTAATATCAGGAAGCTATGATTATTTATTAAAAATCATTGCACATGATCTTGAGAGCTACGAAACGTTTGTGAAACATCAACTAGGTGGCTTAAGTTGTATCGCAAATATAGAATCGACAGTTGTGCTTAAACAATCATTTAGCAAAAAACAGTTACCATTATAAAAATAACCAAAATAACTTACTGTTAGCTATACTGATATTTCAAAACGACAATAATAATTGCTTGGACCTTATGTGAAAAATTTTAACTCTAAAAATCATTCCATTATTTTTTACATCATATTTGCTTTAGCATATTTTTTAGTCGGCATAGCACTCACTAAACTTGCTTTTAACTCGCAAATCATTCCAATTTGGTTACCTGCCGGCATAGCTCTAGTCGGTTGTTATATTTGGTGGTGGCGCTTTATCCCGCCTTTATTTGTAGCTGCAATTGCCTTTAACCTTAATATTTTTGACAGTTCAGCTCATGAGCTAGTCTTGGTCGGTAACTCATTTAACGAGGCTATGTATATCGCCTTTGGTGTTGTTATACAGGCAATGGTCGGCGCAGCTCTTTTAAAGTATTGGCTTGGGCACCCGCTGCGCTTTAAAAAGCGCAAGAATATAATTTATTTTATCCTTGTTATAGCAATATTGGTCAGCTTAATTTCGGCTAACTTTGGCGTATTTGCCCTAAGCCAATTCAACTCGGTTTACAGTGTTGATAATCATTGGAAGAATGTTACTTACTGGTGGCTTGGTGATACATTAGGAGTATTAATTGCGACTCCGCTTTTACTTTCTTTATTACCACAAAAGTCTAATCAACATAATATATCGGCGTTTCCGACAATTGCAGTATGCTCTATTTTATTTTTATCAGTCGCGGTAACAACGCAGTTATACGATCAAGAAAATCGTATAAACACTATTAAAATTGCTGAACGTGAAGTCCACGTTATAGAAAACAGCCTTTATAGATATACAAATCGTAGTATTATTGCAGTGCAGAGCCTAGCAAGTCAGGTACAGTCATCTCCCATGCTAAGCCAGCAAGATTTTTATTCTTATGCTAGCCAGTTACTAACTCAGCACGCATTTATTAACGCCTTATCGTGGAACGCAAAAATACCTCAAGATCAACGCGACGTCTTTGCCCAAGAAATATCAAACATTTATCATTTAGATATTGATGTAGTTGGCGAACCTCTTGAAAGTAGCGATCCCCTTGTGATAGTAAAATACATAGCTCCTTTTAATGGTAATCAAAAAGCTATTGGCTTTAATGTATTTTCAAACCCTGATCGAAAAAACTCTCTGCTTAACCCCGCTATAAAGTACATGCCAGTAGGAACTAAAATAATTCAGTTGGTGCAAACCAAACAACCTAAACCAGCCTATTTATTATTTGCCCCTGTGTACTCCCAGCATAGTGATGAAAAAACAATTAAAGGCTATGCCACTGGTGTGTTTTTAGTGCGTAGTATTATTGAGCAGGCAATTTCTAAAGAACAGTCTGATATGTTTTCGATTGGTATATACGAAGATACAAACACTCCGCCGTTTTATAGTAATTACTCTCAAAATGTTCAGCAAGCGAAAGGCAGCCGCTTAATGTCGTTTGATGTGGACTTTGCAGGGCAAAAATGGATTGTAAAACTAGCCCTTAAAGAAAGCTTTTTAACACAACATAATAGTCAACTAACTTTATTATTACTCATACTTCAAGTTGCCGTATGTTCTTTAATTTTAATGGTTTTACTGCTGTTTAATCAGCAACAAATAGCGCTTACACGTCAAGTTGCAGAGCGTACACACTCACTCGCACAAGCAAAGAAGCAATCCGATTTAGCTAATCAGGCTAAAAGCCAATTTTTAGCGAATATGAGCCACGAAATACGCACACCATTAAACGCCGTTATTGGTTTTTCTTCACTTGCTAGAGAAACAGACAATGCAAGTACACTCATTGGCTATTTAGATAAAATAAACTCAGCATCTAAAAGCTTATTAAACTTAATTAATGACATTCTTGATATATCAAAAATAGAATCCCAAAAGTTAGTTATTGAATCTATTGCATTCGACTTAGGTGCTTTAATAACACGCATAAACAATATGTTTGAGCAAAGCGCCGTTAACAAAGGTATTAAATGGCAAGTTAACTCAAAGCTACCTTTAGATACCTGGTTTATTGGTGATCCTATGCGAATTGAGCAGATATTACTTAATTTATGTAGTAACGCGATTAAATTTACAAGCCAAGGCAGCGTTACTTTAAACATAGAAACAGAGTTTACTGCCGCCAATAAAGTACAGCTAGTTATAACCGTTAGTGATACCGGCATAGGTATAAAACCGAGCCAACATAAAAAATTATTTAACGCATTTACCCAAGCGGATAGTTCTACCTCAAGGCAGTTTGGTGGTACAGGCCTTGGCTTAACCATAGCGAAAGAGTTAAGCCAATTAATGGGGGCTGACATAACACTTCAAAGTGAAGTAAATAAAGGCTCTACTTTTACATTTTCAATGCGATTAGAAACAACAGAACCTAAAAAAGAACATGTTATTACATTTGATAATACTAATATTACTTCGCTAGATATTTTGGTCGCAGAAGACAACCCGGTAAATCAAATGGTTATTAAAGCGATGCTTGGCTCGTTAGGAATTGTGCCGTATATAGTAGAAAATGGCGAACTGGCCGTTGATATAGTTAAAAAGCAGCACTTTGACTTAGTGCTTATGGATTGCCAAATGCCTGTAATGGATGGCTATAGGGCAACGGCACTGATCCGCCAGTTTAAAACTGAACAAGAGCTCCCGATTATTGCTTTAACTGCCGACGTTATGCCAGAAGATAAAGCACATGCACAAGCAGTTGGATTTAACCAGCATCTTGCAAAACCGCTTGAACTCATTAAGCTAACCGAGTGTCTTGTCCAATATGCAGAAGTTAATGAACAATAGTGGTTTAATTTTAAGAATAGTTTTAAGAGTCGCTTTTGGTTTTGTTTTAAGTGTTTTTTCGCATATTGCTGTCGCTCAAAACTGTATATCGCAGGCGAGCGACCTTAAATTTATAACAAAAAGTAAGCAACAAGGCTTATTACGCTTTGAAAAAGAGCACGACCACCAGCACTTTAATTACCACGCCCTTTTACCATTTAACGATTACTTAGATTTTGCATATAAACATATAAATAAAACCAATCCACGTGCAGATATGCCATGCCCTGTTATTACACAAACGTATCAGCAATTAGTAACACAAGGTACGCGAAAACCTGACCCTACTATTGCAGATATTATTGCCCCTTTTGAGCTTACGCATCCAAACAGCAATAAAGTTGCACTACTAATTCACGGGCTAACTGACTCACCCTTTACGTATCACGATTTAGCACAAGTGTATTATCAACAAGGCTATACTGTGCGTACTATTTTATTACCAGGACATGGAAGCGCCGCAAGTGCATTACTCAATGTAGAGGTTAGCCAATGGCAACAGGCAATAAAATACGGTATTAAACGCTCGGTGCAAGACTTTGATGAGGTGATACTCGCAGGTTACTCTACCGGTGCAGCGTTACTTATTGATTACGCAACCAAGCACACTGTTTCACCCAAAATTAAAGCGCTTATGCTTTATTCGCCAGGCTCCGAGCCACATAATAAGTACGGCTGGATAGCAAAGTGGATTGATGCCATACCCTTTGTTAATTGGATAGATAAAGACGCCGATGTAGACTTTGCTAAGTATGAATCATTTCCTTTAAATGCAGCTGCCGCGTCGTACTATGCTATGTCACTTGCAAGCGTAAGTAGCTTAAACAAACGCTTTGCACTTAAATTACCTATTTTTAGTGTACTTAGCGATATTGATACCACGATAGATACGCGTGCCACGCTAAAATTATTAAGTGCATTACACAAAGATAATTCAGTAAAATATAAGCCGCTCGATACTTTAGTACTTTATGGAAGCACTGATATTTTACCGCCAGACTTTGCTAGTGACTACACAGTAAATAACCCGCAATGCACATCGCCTCAGTGTAAAAAAATTCATGGTATGTCGCATATTGCTATTGTTAACTCACCGCAAAATCCACATTATGGAATTAACGCAACCTATCGTAATTGTGGCAGCTTTATTAACGACGAGCCCCTGTATAAAACATGTAAAACAACAAAAAATCCACAACTAGGAGAGCGTACAAGCGCCAACTTAAAACACTATCCGGCTTTACAACGCTTAACTTATAATCCTCATTTTACCGAGCTTAAAAAGCAAATTAGTACGTTTATTAAAAACGTAGAACAGCTTAGAACACCTACAAGGTAAGTAGTCATGGGAACGTTTTCGCACCAATGGTTTAGCAGTATTAATGAGATTGATCAGGCGCAGTGGCAACGTTTATTTGGTGATGAACCATTTACTCAACATGCTTTTTTATATGCCCTTGAGCAAAGCCAATGCGTAACACAAAAAAGCGGTTGGCAGCCCCATCACCTCGCTATTTTTGAAGATGATACGCTCATTGCGCTTGCACCTGGGTATTTAAAAAGTCATTCATACGGCGAGTACGTATTTGACTGGGCATGGGCTGAGGCATACGAAAAACACGGTTTAGAATATTATCCCAAGTGGCTATCTGGCATTCCCTTTAGCCCTATTGAAGGCAAGCGTATTGCTATCGAGCACGCTAACCCAAATGCGGTGTATCAGTACATTACAGAGCAACTTAATATACACAGTGCTGAGCAAAGGTGGTCGGGGTGGCATGTTAATTTTTGCGACCAAGCCCAAGCAACATCATTAACTGAGCAACATGCCATGCTAAGAGTGGGTGTGCAATTTCAGTGGTTTAATAAAGGTTTTGAAACCTTTGACGATTTTTTGCAAATACTTAACTCACGAAAACGTAAGTCACTTAAAAAAGAGCGAGCTAAAATAGCGCAACAAAATATTGATATTGAATGGCTGCAAGGAACGCAAATTACGCCCGAGATAATGCAATTGTTTTGTGAGTTTTATCAGCGTACCTACTTAAAGCGATCTGGTCATTTGGGCTATTTAAATATGGAGTTTTTTACGCTTTTACATGCATTAATGGCTAATAACCTCGTTATTATGCTGGCCAAAAAAGACGACAACGTGATTGCTGCAACACTTAGTTTAGTAGGTGAGAATACGCTTTATGGGCGCTACTGGGGAGCAAGTGAGGAAGTAGATTCGCTTCACTTTGAATTATGTTATTACCAAGGTATTGAGTTTGCAATAAAGCATAAACTCAGCTGCTTTCATTCGGGAGCACAAGGTGAGCACAAAATAGCACGCGGATTTGAACCCGTACTTACCTACTCTGCTCACCATATTGTTGATGGCGATTTCAGTAATGCAATAAGCGACTACTTAAAGCGTGAACGCGGCCATATTGATATATATAAAGAGCAATGTAGCTCATTACTGCCGTTTAAAAACGAGTAACTGATTATTTGCAGGCATGGCAGTATCGCTAATAAGCGTAAGCCCTGCTTGCTTAGCTAGCTGTTCAACTGCTTCAAAATCTCTTATTCCACTTAACGGATCGCGCTCTGTTAAAAAGGCACTAAAGTCATCATTACTTGGGCTGGTAAATTCACCTTGGTACTTAAATGGTCCGTAAATACACAACATACCGTCGCTATTTAAGTGACGTTTAACACCGTCAAAAAAACGTTCAACTAATTGCCAACTTACAATATGAAATGTGTTTGCAGTATAAATAGCGTCAACCTTATCTACAGACCATTCATTATTTAAATCAAGCTCAAGTGGTGCATGTAAATTAGCTAAATTAGCTTCGCGGTGCCATAAATTAATCCCTTCGTGGTTTATAGCGCGATCACTTGTATGCCATTGTAAATGTGGTAATTGCTCTGCAAAAAACACACTATGCTGGCCGGTTCCTGATCCGACTTCGAGTACTGTTTTAGTATTTTTTAATACGTCCTTTAATTGCTCTAAAATAGGGGTTTTATTGTTTTCACAGGCTTGTGAAAATGGCTTTGTCATTACTGTGCACCAAAATTGTAGATTAATGCACAACAGTAAAGCAAATTTAGCTTATTTTGTCGTGATGAAAAAAAGGTAATTTTTAAATACTATAACTATCATATGGTTGAGCTGGCTCATTATGGTTGGTACGTAATATGCTTTTATATTGTTAACCCACTAAAGGGTTTAACTTATATTAAATTTCAAAGGATAAAATTATGCATATACCCCCTTATACCGCTGTAGACGCGGCCATTGCTATAACCGAAAAAACCGCCGACGATCATAGTTACGCCGTTGATATGAGAGCTACAGTAATCGATTTACTTTCGCACCCTAAACATAATCAACAGGCGATGACAAAACATGAAACAGATCAGATATTTATTCTTGGCTACAATTAATACTCAAATTAGTATCGCAAATAATTTTTATAATAACTGTTTACACTGAAACCGATTAAATGTAATGATAACTATTATCGTTAAGTTGAGTCGGTTTTTTTATGTCTTCAAATTATGCCCAGCATCGTTACCATCAAGAACTCTCTTGTCATTGCTTAAGACCTGGCCTGCATGCACCCATGCTCGTTGCCGACTACATAGAAACCGCCCTTAACGTCGCCAAAAAATTTGAGCAACAACATAATCCCTTGCTTCAAGAGTTTTATCTTAGGCGCACACACCATGAAATTATGAACAAAATGTGCGACCCTCTTATACATAATGCTATTCGTAAACAATGTTTAGAGCAGCTATACAAACCATTATTAGCATTAAAACGGTTTTATAAGGTGCATAACAATACTGCACAATTTTTAATACTTGAGCGTGAAGCTCGTATTCTTAGTCACGAATTCAACCCTTTTTAAGGAGCACACTTATGAGCAACTTTAGAACAGAATCAGACAGCATGGGCGAGCTACAAGTACCTACTGATGCGCTCTATCAGGCGCAAACACAACGAGCAGTTAATAACTTTGCCATTAGTGGCTTATCTATGCCAAAGCAATTTATCACTGCACTGGCTTATATAAAACAAGCTGCTGCGCAAAGTAACTGCGAGCTTGGCCATTTAAGTAAAGACAAAGCAAATGCTATTGAGCAAGCTTGTCAAAGTATTATTGATGGCGAGCATGTTGAGCATTTCCCCGTTGATATTTTTCAAACCGGTTCGGGCACAAGCTCAAATATGAATGCCAACGAAGTTATTGCAACGCTTGCTAGCCGATTAGGCAGTGAAAGCATTCACCCTAATGATGATGTAAACATGGGGCAAAGTTCTAACGATGTAGTCCCTACTGCTATCGCACTCAGTAGCGCAATAAATGTAGTGTATGAATTACTTCCTTCGCTTGAAAACTTATCGCAAAGCCTAGAAAAGAAAAAAGCTGAAGTAGGCCATATAGTTAAAACGGGCCGTACGCATTTAATGGATGCAATGCCTGTTACATTTGATCAAACACTAAGTGCGTGGCAGTCACAAGTTAATCATGCCGCAGCAGGAATTAGACATAGCTTAGAGCGTGTATGCGAACTGGCACAAGGCGGTACAGCTGTTGGAACAGGAATAAATGCAGACCCTAAGTTTGCAGCCAAATTTGCAGAAAACCTGAGTGCCAATGTAGGCATTAGATTTACGCCTAGTAGTAACTTTTTTTATAACATCGGCTCACAAGACGCCATAGTAGCGCTTTCGGGGCAATTAAAAGTACTCGCTGTAGCACAAATGAAAATAGCGAACGACCTACGCTGGATGAACTCAGGGCCACTTGCGGGCTTAGGCGAAATAGAGTTAGAAGCACTTCAACCAGGCTCGTCTATTATGCCTGGCAAGGTAAATCCGGTAATACCAGAAGCCGCAGCCATGGTAAGCGCACAAGTAATCGGTAACGACGCGACCATTACAGTAGCAGGCCAAGCGGGTAATTTTGAGCTAAACGTTATGCTGCCAGTCATTGCGTATAATATTTTGCAAAGCATAGAATTACTTGCCAATAGCGCACAAGCATTGGGCGATAAAGCCATTGCCAGCTTTAAAGTAAATCAGCCTAATATAGATAAAGCACTCGCTAAAAATCCAATTTTAGTGACTGCGCTCAATCCGGTGATCGGTTATGAAAAAGCAGCAAAAATAGCAAAGCAGGCTTATAAGGAAGCCCGCCCTATTATTGATGTAGCCGAACAAGAAACCGATTTACCACGCAGTGAACTCGAAAAGCTACTTAATCCCACCAAACTAACGCAGGGTGGACTTTAATAAACGATATTTTGCACGGCTTTAATTACTTGATAATATAGTTTTTATTGCCGTAAAAAATGCACCGTGTATGATAGTGATGAATATTTCATCACTATCAAGGTTTGTTATGCGTACCCCATTGTTAGCCATACTTTTACCACTTTGTTTAACTGCATGCTTAGATAAAACGCCAACTGAAACGCAGCAAGTAACAATAACCTCAGAAACTGAAGCGCCAAAGCAAGAGCTACAAAAGCTAAAAGAAAACACTCAATTACAAGAAAATACTAAAAAGAACGTAGTTGCTGAAAAAATACCAAAAGCTGATTTAAAAAACGTTTCAATAGACGATATAAAAACAGCTAAAGCCGAATTAAATACGCTAATTACAGATAAGCAATGTGATACCAGCACTCAATGCAGAATAAGTGCCGTAGGCAGTCGCGCGTGTGGCGGGCCAAGCAGCTTTGTTGTGTATTCAACAAAATCAGCGTCTGAAAAACAAGTAGCAGCCCTTAGCGACAAAATTACTAAGCTTGAAAGTAGTTATAATTCACAAAAAGGGATGATGAGCATTTGTCAGCATTTAACAACGCCAAGCACGCAGTGTGTTGAAAATAAATGTGTTAAACTTGAAGGCTCAGCGGTAAGTGCATTTTAAGGATAACGTTATGAGTTGTTTACCATCGGCAATTAAACTATCAATTTTAAGCATTGCTAGCAGCATTTTACTACTAAGTGGTTGTGCTAGTACTGTGACGTCAAATGAGCAAAGTAAAAACTTATCTGACTTAAACTATGATCTGAATAACATGGTGAGTAATAACAGCTGCACTGCAAGCTTTCAGTGCAAAGTACTTGAAGTGGGCGCCCGCGCATGTGGCGGACCGAGTAAGTATGCTGTTTATTCAACGCTGAACACATCTCAAGAAGAAGCAGAACAGCTTGCTCAACAAATAACAAAACAAGAAAAAATACAAAATAAAGCACAAGGCTTAACCGATTGTTCTCCTGTACTTGAAGTGCAATCGCTGTGTATTAATCACCAATGCCAGTCGTTTGATATAAAATAAAAACGGTCGCGTATAAGCTAATTTCAGCGTTAACCTAAATACGGAATTAACGCTGAAATTACAACAACCAGCACTACGCAAATACCCGCTTTTATAATGTACTTCATGGGCATTGCTTTAAGCACCCAATATGCATAAATAAAGCGTACAAAATAACTCGCCGCAGTACCAAACAACGCAAAAATAAGTAGATAAGCAATTAGAGTAATATTCATAATAATCTAGTGCAACTACTTAGTTTTTTTAGTGTGAGCAATTAGTAAGTCAGCTACTTGTTGTTTTACGGCTCGCTTATCATCACTTGGGACATCAAAGCGACTGGCTAGTTGCGCAATCTCATCATCATTTAAATTAAACGATAAACGTTGACGCGTTTTTTTAGATTTTACATCTAAGCCAAGTATTTTACGGATCATATCTGACGGCGTTAACTCTTGATCAATTGCCTGCTTTTTTATCAGCTTTTGAACTTCGCTGCTTAGATCAAATGCCATTTGCGTGGCACGTACAGCTTGTTCCTGACGTAACCACTTGTCTTTAGCATCACTCACTTAGCATCTCCGGGAAACAAGTCTACAATATCAGACATTGGACGCATGAGCGTTAGCGATACTTCGGTTTCGCCGCCATCCCAAATTTCGATATTTAAACCAAAGCCTTCATTATCTGACGCTAAGCAAATCATTTCACATGGTTCACCACCTTCTTGCTCATAGCGAGGCAATGTTTGGTTACGGTAATCTTTATTATGGAAATAACACACGTAAGGCGACTCGCTTTGTTGATAGCTTTTAGCTAAAAACTGCATAAAGCGCTCTGGTGTATTTTGCACTGTAATGTGGGTTAACGACTCTTCATCAAAAATACGCGCAAACTCATCAAGGCCAAATATCTCTTCAACTTCGTTTCGCTGAATTTTTATAGAAAAGTTAGCCCACTCTTCGCCGTCATCTTGCTCAATTTGTAAAAATACAACTTGGCCGCTATTTGTCTCAAGTACAAATTCAGTATCGCTGCTGTGCTGATATTGGTAAGTCTGAATATCAGTAACACGTAGCGTTTCACCTTTTAACCATGACGGATAAGCAAATGAGTCGATAACACTAAACATGTCGCCCTTTTTAAGCTCGCTCGGATGATTAAGCTGACGCTCTGGCTCTTTTTTAGATTTGAAAAAATTAAACATAGAAAGGCTGCCCTCTAAGCAAAAAAGGTAACTGAGCAAAACTCGGTTACCTTTTTAAAGTATAAACGTAATGGTTAGCTATTTTGCTTCGCTTTGATGCGAGCTAAAATATCAGCGCTTTTTGGACTTGTGTCGCCAATGCCTGCTTCAGCCATTTTTGCTTTTAAGTCATCGCCATTTACGTCTGACTCAAGTTGCTTTGCAGCACCAAGCTGGTCGCTACGATCTTGTTGACGCTGTTTAATGCGTTCAAGCGATTGACGAGCCGATGTCATAGACGAGCTGTTTGTATTAAGCGTGCTGTTAACAGCCATTGTTGCTTGCTGTACGCTTTCAGTGGTTTTAACCATTGTAAGCTGGCGCTGATTCTCTTTAATTGATTTTTCAGCATCTTTAACTTGCTGCTTAAGCGCAACGATATGGTTACTAAAGCCAGATAATACTTGCTCGTTTTCGGCTTTTTCAGCTTCAAAGTCACCAATTTTTTCTGCAATTTCTAATGCTAACGCTTCGTTGCCCTTTTCAAGCGCTTGGCCTGCATACGCTTCGTGTTCCGCGATTGATGCATCTACAGCGCTAATTTTACGCTTAGTTTGCATTTCTTTAGCCATTACTTCTGTAAGGCTTTTTTTAGCGCGGTGAAGTGCATTTTGCGCGTCTGCAATTTCTTGCTCAAAAATACGGATGCCATTTTTGTCTACAATTGCTTCGCCTGCTTCACGAGCGCCGCCACGTACTGCTGTAAATAATTTTTTTAAAATACTCATAATCTTAACTCCACTAACTGGCTATTAATCGTTTAAATACAAGGTCACGGCTTCTAGTGCATCGATAGCGTTATCGGCTAATGTCACTAGTTCGTGGGTAACGTCATCTAATGATGAATTTACCGACAGTGCACCAAAAATCGCGTATTTGTTATCGATTTTAGCAAATGCACTCAGTGGAATTGGCACGTTTAAACGTAGTAATGTTTCGTTTAACTCGTTGCGTAATTCACTCTTAACTTCATCTTCGTCAAACAAGTAGCTAATACATAACAACTGCTCTTGCGTTTGTGTAACAAAAATTGGAAGTTCATCATTTCCATCAACAATGACTTGTAAAACATCTTGCTCGCCAGGGTTGGCAATCAAGAAAGACTCAAAGTTAGCGCCTTCAGTTTCAAAAGAAGCTAATTTTATTGAAAGTTCATTTAATTCCATGTCTCTGCCTTTTGTCGTTTGACATATTATGTCTGAGTTAAGATTCTCACGGTCGACATATTATGTCAACCATGTTTTATTAGTTTTTATACAATTCGCTTTCTATTTGCCATGCAGTTCGGTAGTAATCATAAAGCTGACCAGATCCTAACCTATTGACCTCAATACTTTTAACTTGTTCAAAGTAGTGGTTAGGAAATACAAAACTTGCCAATAAATATTCTTTACTAATCCACCTTGATGGCACAGGCATAGCCGTTGCATCATTAATACGGCCACTGGCCGACTGACCCATTTTAGTCGCTATAGTCCAGCCCCACTGCCCAAACGAAGGTATGTTTTGCTGATACTGCTCAACATACTCAAACCCTGCGGCTTTAACTGTTTTAGCAATGCTTAAAAACGCTTTTTTAGCGTGGTAAGGTGAAGTTGATTGAACCGCCATTGCGCCATCGGGTGCTAATAACTGACGTACATGATTATAAAAGTAGTCACTGTACATTTTATTTAGATCAGGGTGATTTGGGTCCGGTAAGTCAATTAAGATGGTGTCGAACTGCTTAGATTGGTCAAGTAGCTTTTCAACTTCTAAAAATGCATCACCCACAATTATGTTGGCCCGCGAGTCATGCATCGATTTATTGTTTAGTTGTAGTAATCGCTTATTGATGTGCTCTGGTGGCGTAAAGTCACCGTCTTTATGACCAAATAAATTGAGAAGCTGCGCGTCTAAATCTATTAGCGTTACTTCACTCACAGGCCATTTTAAAACATCTCTAAGCGCTAACCCGTCACCACCACCAATTATTAATACACGGTCGTGTCTGTTAGAGGCAAGCATTGCAGGATAAACCAACATTGAATGATATATTTGTTCATCAATACTTGAGAACTGTAAACGCCCATTTAAATATAAATCTGTAATTGGCTGAGGTTGGTTTTTGCTTAATCTTTCGGTTAAAACTACGTGCTGGTATTTGGTTGCTTGCGAATAAATTACTTTATCTTTGTATAAAACATTACTTAGATTGTTCATCCAGCTACTGCCAAATACTAAAATAAAGCCAAACAATGCCAACAGTACTATATGGCAAACTAAAAGTGCCTTAGCAAAGCGCACATGGGCATGATAACGCCATAAAAACGCGAGCCCTGCGATGATATTAAATAACGCCGTCCACGCCGCAGCTTGCATTATAGGCATTGAGAGCATGATGCTTACCCAAATGGCGGCTCCAATACCAGCACCAATATAATCGGCACCATAAATAGTCCCGGCGTTGTTTTCTAAAAAACGGCCATAAACGTGCTGACGAATGCGCGCTATAAGCGGTATTTCCATCCCAATAAATAAGCCCAGTATTAAACCAAAAACATAAGGTAGAAAACGTGACCACTCTTGTAGCTTTTGAAATACGTAACCATTAAGTACAACATCTGGGGGTAAATTAAAAATGCTCGAAAATAAATGAGGAAGAGAATAACTTACAGCTATTACACCCGCTATCGCTAAAATGCAGCCCATGCCAACCAAAGCAATAATGCTTTCTAGCCAAGCAAAAGCGGTAAATGCATCTTTAAACCAACGCGCTAAAAAAGCGCCTAAGCCCATTGCTACAATCATAGTACCGATCATGGCGTAAATAGCACTTTCTACTGAGCCAAGTACACGCCCCGCATAATGAGACAGTAAGTATTCATAAATAAGGCCGCACCCAGCAAGCACGGCCATAACAGTAATTAGTAATATATCGTGCCCAAGTAAGCGAGACTTACTTGGGGGAGTGTTGGTTGATGACACTGATTATGCGCCTAGTAAGGTTGCCATAGTGATACCTACAGCAAATGATACTGCTGCAGAAATAGCTGCTACACCTACATTTTTTTGACGATTAACTTCATCTGAAATATCGCAACCAGATAAAATTATTTTAATTGTCACTAAGTGCAAAATAATAAATGCGACAAGGCTCACTACAGCGCTAATAGCCCAGTATAGTAAACTCGCATTAATGTTATCAGCAGCGTATGGCGCAACACCCGTTGCAGCTGTAATAGCTAATGCACTACCTATTAAAAATCCAGCGTAACGAATACCCACAGCTAAGTTACCATCAACAATTGCTTGTTGTAGGCAGTCGCCACTTTTGTTTGTACGCTTAAATAACTGCACTCGGTATTGGCTAACAAGTAGTAATACAACACTACCTATAATAAAGGCAGCAATTACAATTGGAAGGCCATGCCAGCCATCAGTAGCCACCCATAAAAGTGCTGAGCGAATAACTATTGCAACGCTAACAACATGACCAAAATCAATAATTGAAGCTGTAACGTTACCTTTAACTATTTCGTCGTGCAGGCTTACTTTACGAAGCGCTACTTTATCTTGAAAAAAGTGACCCAACTTAATAAGTACAATTGCTAATGCGCCGTAAGCTAACATTTGCAGTGCTTCTTGTTGCAATGTTGCAGCAAAAGCACCACTACTTACACCTGTTAATACAATCGCCAGTGCCACTAAACCAGCGGCAAAGCTAATACCAAAAGCAAAGTTATCACGCTCTGTTATTTCATCATTTGCGTGTAAGTTTGAAACCCAGCCTTTTATATATTTTAGGCTTACAAATAATAAAACAATAATTGCAAAATCAATCGCCAATGCTTGTAGCGACCACATAGTTATTCCATTAAATTCATACATATTATTCTAACTCCAACTTTATTCTTTTACTTACCACGGCTCACGCCACGAGAGGTTCTGCTACCGCTATCACGCACCGATCCTGAGCTATTGCTATAACTGCTAGAACGTGAGTAACTACTGCGGCTTTTTGGTGGCGTATAACTACTACGGCTTAAACCGGATGCACCTGTTTTTTTACTCGCATAAGGGCTTGTAAACTGCTTACCTTGGCGTTGGTATGTTTGGCGCGTGCGTGTTTCTAGCGCGCTTTGGGTTTTAATTTGTTTAGGGCTTGAATAACGCGAACGGCCATAGTCATTGTAATAACTATACTTTCGGCGCTTGCTCCAACTACCATATTCAACACGGTCAAATACATCGCCTAAAATACGGTACATGCCGTACCATTGCCAAAAGCTAATACCATTACTATTTGTTTGCCAGTTACCATAGTTAGGGTTACCTACCATTTGGTTACCAACACCCTCACCTTCAGCTTGCTTACTAATTGCGCCTACACGCGCTAAAGTGCCTTTGGACATATCAGCTAGCATATTAATAGGATCGGTTAACGCATCAGAAAATAGCGTAGGTTTAGACGCATCACGCAACAAATCAATACTATGCAACGTATCTTCGTAAGGAGGAATTAAGTAAGTTCCTTTAATATCTTTAAGTCGCTGTGTTAAACCACTATAAAGTGCGCCTCGGCGTGTTGCATCAAGGGTAATTACATCAACAACTTTTGTAAGCTCTGGTTGTTGTTTTTTAAGGAGCTCGCCATATTCTTTAAGTAATACAGCATTGCGCACATTCCCATTATCAAGCGCAGTACCAAGCTGTGACAGCTCTGTATCTGCTTTTTTAATAGACTCTTGAATTGTTTGTTGCAGCTGCTCTTCTTTAGATTGACAACCCATAAGCACTGCGAACAAACAAAACAGGCTTATAAGTTTCCAAGCTTTAATATTCGACATTCATGTCACCTGATTTACTAAATTAACTTAGGTAGTTTTACACAGGTCACTTATTAAACCAAGAATGAAATTGCAACAAAGTAAGTCAGTACAAAATTAAATAAACAGCTATATTTAGTATATGAATTTAAAAGCATTCTCAATGTTAGGCTTTTAGTGCTACAAAGGGCGTAATAAGTAACTTTTTTGTAATTATGGATTGCCTGATTACACAATAATAACTAAAACATAATTAAATGATGGTTAAGGGTTAGATTTGATGCTTCATAGTATTCGATATAAATTTATTATAATAACAACGGTTTTAATTATATTTAGCGCAAATTTAGTTTTTTTCCTCGCAATTAATGAACACGAAGATTTATATCGCCAATCTGTTAAGCAAAACTTAGATGCAATGTCTTCAAATATTTCAGATAGCTTATTACGTGTTATGTCTGAGCAAGTTGATTTGTTCTCTATAACCACCGAATTGCTCGGTTTTGATCGGTACGAACACATTAAGTTTGTTAATGTATTTGACGCTGACTGGCAATTAATCCAATCGTATGTCCACCCCAACTATTTAGAGCTTGAGAGCTTTAAGCCTGAACTTATAAGTATTCAACCAAAAAATTTACCTTATGCGGTTACAATAACCAATGAAGGGCTAGTGGCCTTAAAGGCAATTGGGGAGGAGCAGTTTCCTATTGGATATTTGCTCATTGTGCAAGACTTTAAAAAGCCATTGAATGAAAGTAAAATTAGCCTTTTTTATAGTGCAGCTCCATTTGTTGTTTTAATTATTGCACTCACCATTATTATTTCATTTTGGATATATCAGCGTTTATTAAGCCCACTTTTAGCGCTCTCGAAGTTCACACAGAAAGTTGAAAAATCAACAAATTATAAGCTTCAATACCAAGTCACTGGCCATGATGAAGTATCTCAACTTGGTAACGACATTAATGCATTACTACAAACAATTGACTCCCAAGTTCAAACCAATCATAAACACACCGCACAACTTTTAGTACAAACGCATTCAATGGAGCGCCTCGCCAACTACGATATATTAACAGGTTTACCTAATCGCATGTTTTTTATGGACCTACTCAAACTCGAACTAGCTAGTAGTAAAAGTAACGACCGAGACGTTGCGATTATGTTCTTTGATGTTGATAGTTTTAAAGGCGTTAACGACACCCTAGGCCATGAAACCGGAGATATGCTTTTACAAGCTGTGGCTAAAAAAGTGAAAAGTTATCTGCGTAGTAACGACATAATTGCACGCTTAGGCGGTGATGAGTTTTTAATTATGCTACCTAATATCACTGAGCAATCTATTGTTATAGATATTGCCGAAAGTATCATTGAGGGTATGAAAGAGCCATTCACTATAAATGAGTGGGACGTACCAGCGGGTATTAGTATTGGTATTGCGAGTGCCAAAGAAGCTGAATTTGATATAAATACATTTATCAGTAATGCCGATATTGCAATGTACACATCAAAAGAAAAAGGCAAAGGCGCATATACAATATTCCACCATAAAATGCTTGAAGATAACAAACGAAAAGCGCAAGTTGCTAACTTAATATCTCACGCAATAGCGCAAAATGAATTTGAGTTATTTTATCAGCTTAAAATGTCGAATACAGGCGAAGCTCAAGGCTTAGAAGCCTTAATAAGATGGCAAAGCAAAGAGCTAGGCTTTGTTTCTCCTGGTGAGTTTATACCTATAGCGGAACAAGCTGGTAAAATAAAAGCGATTACTCAATGGGTGATCACACAAGTATTTAAAGATATGCAAATGCTGAAACAACTTATGGGGAATAATGTACTCGTCTCCATGAATCTTTCAAGCCATGACTTAAAAGATCATAACTTCATTCATACTGTAAAAAGTAAACTACTTGAACATAGCGTCGATATTTCAAATATTCAGTTTGAAATAACAGAATCAAGCTATTTAGAAAATTTTGAAAACGCCAATCAATTTTTTAATCAAGTTAAAGTTATGGGAGGCTCAATTGCATTAGATGACTTTGGCACAGGTTACTCTTCATTGAGTTACCTTACTAAAATTGAAATTGATACATTAAAAATAGATCGAATGTTTGTAAATCAATATGCAAGCTCAGCAAAAGACACTGCAGTATTACAAGCAATACTCGATTTAGGCCAACGCCTTGGTTTAAAAATATGTAGCGAAGGAATTGAAACAACCGATCAAGCTAACTACCTAGTATCAAATGGTAGTGATGAAATGCAGGGCTATTACTTTGCAAAACCAGTGTGCATTGCCCAACTACCACACGCAATTGAACGAGCGAAAATATTATTTAAAGAACTAACAATAACTTCAAAATAACTCAGTGTAATTGATTTTTTACTAAGCAAACGGCTTACTTTTAATTTAGTGCAATTATGGTGAGCTCTTTAGGTATAGTAATTCCTGCTGGAAGGTAAGCTACTGAGTCTTCGACGGTTAGTAAGTATTCTATAACCTCTTCTGTAGACTCAAATTCAACAGGGGGCTTGCTGCGCCCCGTGAATCGCATTTGAGCCCAATAAGCTTGTATTCTAGATTCAGTAAGACCTACCATCCTAGTGTTAAAATTTATTCTAAGCGGATTGCCGACAAATAGGTTAACTGCTTTAAATTGTCTGCTCATAGCTCCGCCCATATAAATATGGCGAATTTGTTGCTTACTAAAAGATAAGTTTTTATCTGTGGTATTTACTACAATAATAACGTTCGAGGGGTTTGTATTTTCTGCATAAACTGAAATGCTAAAACCAAATAGGCTACTAGCGACTACAAAGAGCATCATTATTTTTTTAATGTTATTAATAGGTTTAAAAAATATCATTAAAACACCCAATCCAAACCAATAAGATAAAGATTAGTTTTTTTATCAAAATCAGAGTCATCAGGAGTAACGAAAAACGAGTCTTTTACATCGTCGCCTTCTAGGGTTGAAAACTCAGCTTTTAAGGCAAGGTTTGGCAACACATCCCAGCGTACACCAACCGTCCAACTCTTAATTGAATCAGGCGTAGATTCATCAAAAATACGATTGTACCCATATGCAAGTTGATCTAAGTCGCTATTAATACCTAACGGAATTTCATTTTCAGCAGAACGAGTTTCTACGTCGCTATCTGCAAATGTTAAGTGGTAAGTAAAAGGAGCATGATTAACACCGGCAGTTAAATAATAGCTTTGAATTATAGGCACTATCCCTAAATCAGTTTTAATGCGGACCCATTCACCTCTAAAAAAATAATCTAAATTGTCGTAAATTACGCCAAATTGGTCTGCATGTGCTCTACCTTTTGTTTTTACCGAGCTGGCGCTTTTTGTAAAATTAAGGCTATTAAGCACATTTTCTAGCTGTCTTATCTCATCAATATCAAGCTTGATATTCCCATTATAACGGGACACTCTAAATTCTAAGTTTTCAATATTAATCTTACCAATGACCCCTAAAAGGTTATCGACTTCAAAGCCCGTTCTTAAGGCGCCAATCCCTATATCACCCGACTCTTCACCATAGTAACCTTCAAAGCTCAAATCAAAGTTTTCTGCACCAAATTTATAAACAGCATCTATACCATTAAATGTTTTAAATAAATAAGTATCGTAGACTTGTTGAGGTGGATTGATCCATGGGTACGCAAAACCAACATCAGAAAAGTCACTCATAGTAAAAAAAGGTGTGCGTAATTTTCCGAGTTTTATCTGAATATTATCAGTTGGCCTATATGTTAAATATAACCACTCTAACCCTGAGTTATCAGAAGCTGTTGTGTTATTGCTTCTTAGCAAAACTTGGGCTGTTGCAGACCACTTATCATCAAATTGATACTCGCCTTGGAATCCAATTAAACTAGATGGAGAAAATTTAATACTGTCTTCATATCCCTTAAATTCGACATTTTTTTCGTCTAAGTAACCACCAATAACTCGAGCATAACCAGAAAATTCTAACTCATCAGAAAAAGCTGAAAAATGAGTAAGCATAGTGGTAAAAAGTAAGCACCAAGATATTTTATATCGCATCAGAGAAAATTAAATCCTTTGTTGAATTATGCAAAGTACAATGAAGATTAATTATGCTAACAAGGAAATAATTCACCAGTTCGGATAATCAATTATTTAATTATTTTAAGTAGCGCTCTTTACCGCGACCTAGGATTAATGATTATAGTCAATGAATTACATGTTGGCACAATATATGTGTTCTATAAGAGTATTAAGTACCTAGGTAACACTATTTTCACCTCAATCCCATTCAGTATTATTGAGATAGAGCTTAACTATATTTATATAGATACTTATCAACTAAGTAGGGGATCAAACTGATTCTTAATTTATCTCGTCCACCGAGATTGAGTGCTTAATATAAGTGTTTGGTAGGGTGTAAATTAGCTAAATTAGCTAAATTATAATGCGATATGTGAGTAACTCACCACATTTTACTTTTCTGAAGACGTAAAAAAGCCCGACTATTTCTAGTCGGGCTCTCTACAATTTGAAGCCTGGTAGTGTCGTAGTGCCCACAGCGGTGGAGAGCCACATAGCAAATGCTACACTCTCTTTGTGTCGCGATATGAGTGTATGTTAATTGCGCACATTTCACTTTTCTGCAGACGTAAAAAAGCCCGAATCGTTAGATTCGGGCTCTCTACAATTTGAAGCCTGGTAATGTCCTACTTTCACATAGCAAATGCTACACTATCATCGGCCGGGGCTCGCCTTCGAGCTGTTTTGTTTCACTACTGAGTTCGGCATGGGCTATTTACTAAATCCCAGACAGCAAAAAACCCGTCACATTGCTGTAACGGGTTTCTCTTATTTGAAGCCTGGTAATGTCCTACTTTCACATAGCAAATGCTACACTATCATCGGCGCTGTTTCGTTTCACTACTGAGTTCGGCATGGAGTCAGGTGGGTCCAAAACGCTATTGTCACCAAGCAAAT